>Glacier_p1__coassemble_138_pt1 | contig 113429 bp, 76 predicted proteins | sample Glacier_p1__metabat2_high_PE_021 | metagenome-assembled genome bin Glacier_p1 | reverse complement strand
GACGTAGTGGCTCTGGCACAAACCGGAACCGGAAAAACAGCCGCATTTGGTCTGCCGCTGATACAGAAAATTGAAGTAAAAAAACGAGTGCCTCAGGCACTTATCCTTTGCCCCACACGTGAGCTTTGCTTGCAGATAGCGGGCGATCTTACAGATTATTCCAAGTATATAACCGACCTTAAGATATTGCCTGTATATGGTGGTTCTTCCATTGAAAGCCAGATACGCAGTTTAAAGAAAGGGGTTCATATTATAGTTGCTACTCCGGGACGTCTGATTGATTTGATGGAGCGGAAAGTTGCTCGTCTGGAAACCATTCGTGACGTCGTCATGGATGAGGCCGACGAGATGTTGAATATGGGATTCACCGATAGCATCAATGCGATTTTGGAACAAGTTCCTCAAGACCGCAATACCTTGATGTTCTCGGCAACCATGAGTCCGGAAATTGCCCGTATCGCCAAAACTTACCTTCACGATGCAAAGGAAATCACCATCGGAACAAAAAATGAAGGAAGTAAGAATGTACATCACATTGCTTATACAGTACATGCCAAAGATAAATACCTTGCCTTGAAGCGCATTGTGGACTTCTATCCTCAAATTTACGGCATCATCTTCTGTCGTACCCGTAAAGAAACGCAGGAAATTGCTGATAAATTGATTCAGGATGGCTATAGCGCAGATTCGTTGCATGGTGAGTTGAGTCAGGCACAGCGTGATTTGGTTATGCAGAAGTTCCGTCAGCGTCATTTGCAGTTACTGGTGGCAACCGATGTAGCTGCCCGCGGCTTGGATGTAAACGACCTGACCCATGTCATTAACTATGCACTTCCCGATGATACAGAAAGTTATACTCACCGTAGCGGGCGTACCGGACGTGCCGGGAAAACAGGTATCTCGATTGCCATCATCAACTTGCGTGAAAAAGGAAAAATGCGTGAGATTGAGCGTATCATAAAGAAGAAGTTCGAAATCGGAGTGCTGCCTACAGGAAAAGAAATCTGTGAACAGCAGCTCATTAAGGTAATCGATGATATAGAAAAGGTAAAAGTAGATGAGGAAGAAATCGAATCTTTCTTGCCGGGTATTTACCGTAAGTTAGAATGGTTGAGCAAAGAAGACCTCATCAAGCGAGTGGTGTCGATGGAGTTCAACCGTTTCCTTGATTACTATAAGAATGCGCCTGAAATAGAACAGCCTAAGCAGGGTGAAAAGAGCAGCGATTCGAAAGAACGTAAAGACCGTGGCAGTGACCGTGAAAAAGCAGGTCGAAAAGCTGAAAAAGGTTATACCCGCCTGTTCCTGAACTTAGGAAAGACAGACGGTTTCTATGCCAATCAGATTATCGAACTGATAAACCGTAACATGAAGAGAGAGCGTATTCAGATTGGTCGTATTGACTTGATGCAGAATTTCTCTTTCTTTGAAATCATTGAGCCGCAGGCCATGCAGGTGATGAAGGCACTGAACAAGGTGGTGCTGAATGGCGGACGTCGTGTGGTAGTAGAAGTGGCTGGTGAAAATAACGGCAAGAGCGATAAAGGCGGAAAGAAACGTTCGAAAGACGGAAAGAATGCCGCCGCTTCAAAGGCTGAAAAAAAGCAAAAGCTAAGCCGTGAAGAAAGAGGCTATACTTCAGCTCGCGGACCTAAAAAGAAAGACGACTGGAAACAGTTCTTCCAGCAAGATAACGCATCTTTCGGGGATGATTTGGGAGGCATGGAAGAAGGATGGGCCAAGCGGAGCAAGCGCAAGAAGTAAGCAGGTGAGCTTGAAAGACTCAGTATACAAAGAAAGAGGCGATAAGGATTATGCAATCCTGTCGCCTCTTTCTTTGTAGGGTTAAAATATTGTTTAACGGCTCTGCCTTGTCGTTGCTAACGACAAGGCAGAGCCGTTAGTATAAACAGTAGCATTTCACTACAATGCTTGCATATCGTTCAGGCGCTTGTAATAACCATTCTTGGCAAGCAATTCCTCATGCTTTCCGTGTTCCACGATTTTGCCTTCGTATAACACATAAATCTGATTGGCATTCTTGATGGTAGAAAGACGGTGAGCAATGGCAATAGTGGTACGGGTTTTCATCAGCCTTTCCAATGCTTCCTGCACCAAGCGTTCACTCTCTGTGTCAAGAGCTGAAGTGGCTTCATCTAAGATGAGGATAGCCGGGTTCTTCAGAATGGCACGGGCAATGGAGATACGCTGGCGCTGTCCACCTGAAAGACGACATCCCCGGTCGCCTATATTGGTATCATATCCCTGTTCACTTTCCATGATAAAGTCGTGCGCATTGGCAATTTTGGCTGCCTCAATCACCTGTTCTTTCGTAGCGTTTTCCACTCCGAACGTGATGTTGTTATAGAAACTGTCATTAAACAGAATCGCCTCCTGGTTTACATAGCCTATCAGTGAACGTAAGTCCGTGATGGAAACATCCTTGATATTGGTACCATCAATGAGGATTTCCCCTCCTTGTACATCGTGGAACCGGGGAAGCAAATCAACCAGTGTAGATTTGCCCGAACCGCTTTGTCCCACCAATGCGATGGTTTCTCCTTTGCGGATGCGCAGGCTGATGTCATTCAGCACCTGATACTGTCCGTTATAGCTGAAAGTAATGTGATTAAAGTCAATACTCTCTTTCAGTTCGGAAAGCGGCTGAGGGTTTTCCTTTTCTTTGATGTTATTGGGAGCTTTCAGAATCTTATCCACACGCTCCATTGAAGCCAATCCGCGCGGAATCATATAGCTGGCCTTGGAGAAGTCTTTCAGCGGGTTGATGATGCTGTATAAGATAACCATATAATAAATAAAGGTAGAAGCATCGATGGAAGAGTTATTGTCCAAAATCAATGAGCCTCCAAACCATAATACGAACACAATCAATACTGTGCCCAAGAATTCGCTCATGGGATGTGCCAAAGCCTGACGGGTAGATACGCGGCTGGTAGCATCGCGGTATTCATCGCTGCACTTGTTGAAGCGGTTAATCATTTTCTCTTCGGCAGTGAACGCCTTGATAACCCGTAATCCTCCGAGCGTTTCCTCCAGCTGCGACATGGTTTCACTCCATTTTCCTTGCGCTTCGAGCGACTGGCGTTTCAGTTTCCTTCCTATTTTTCCCATCAGCCACCCCATGGTAGGCAAGACAAGGATGGTAAACAGGGTAAGCTGCCAACTGATAATAAGCAAGGTAGCAAAATAAGAAATGATAAGAATCGGGTTTTTCAGCAACATATCCAGCGAACTGGTAATGGAGGTTTCAATTTCAGAAACGTCACCACTCATGCGGGCAATGATATCTCCCTTTCGCTCTTCAGAAAAAAAGCCCAGCGGCAGATACATCACTTTGGCATAAACCAACCGGCGTATGTCACGCACAATTCCGGTACGGAGCGGAATCATGGCAGCCGAAGAACCGAAATAACAGCCTGTCTTCAGGAAAGTCATCAGAGCCAGAAACAAGCCGAGGAACAGCAGGGTAGTAGCAGGACCAAAGCTTTCAATGAGCTGGTTGACATAATAATAAAAGTTGTTCACAGCCGTTTCTTTCAGCGAGTCAACCGTCCATTCCCATTCCATATACTGATACGTCTGGTCTTGTGCACCGGTTTTAAACAGGATATTCAGAATCGGGATAAGTAACGAAAATGAAAACACATTGAAGATAGCTGAAAGCAGGTTTAACACCACAGCCCAACCTACATATTTTTTATAAGGCGAGACAAAGCGCCCCATCACGCGGAAGAATTCTTTCATATTATGCGATGTAACTTCTTGTATTCCGCAAAGATAGTGGAAAATTTGTTAGGAAACTTCATTGTGTATAAGTTTTTTGGTTCTTAAGGAGGCGGACAGATTATTGGATGAACAACTTGCCGGCATAAAAACCTTTAAACTCAAAAGTTTTTTGTAGCTTTGTCCGGAAATGTAACTCTTCATCGAATGAACTTCATATATCGTTTATTATTTGCTTTCTTATATCTTTTGTCTTTGCTTCCGCTGAGACTGCTCTATGTGATTGCTGATGTGCTTTTTCTTCCCTTATTTTATGTGGTGAAATACCGGCGTAAAGTAGTTGAGAAAAGCTTGCATGAGTGTTTCCCTGAAAAAAGTGAAGCCGAATTACGGGCGATAGAAAAGAGGTTCTACCATTTCTTCTGTGATTATCTGATGGAGGTAATCAAACTCTTTTCAATATCGAAGCGCGAGATGATGCGGCGCATGGAGTTTACGGGCTTGGATAAAGTGCGTGATGACTTGGCACGAGCAGACAAGAAGTTCTGCTTTCTTTATCTGGGTCACTACTGCAACTGGGAATACATTGCATCGCTTGCTTATTGGGTGCCAGAAATACATTGCGGGCAGATTTATCATCGGATTTATAACCAAGCATTCGATGAGCTTTTCTTGAAATTACGTAATCAGTTTGGCGGGGAGTCTATTTTGATGAAAGATACCCTTCGCCGTATACTTACGCTTCGCAAGCAGGAAAAACCGGTGATGATAGGTTTTATTTCCGACCAGCTTCCCAAGTTTGAGAACATGAATCACTGGACTACCTTCCTTCATCATGACACTTCTTTCTTTATCGGTGCCGAGCGTATAGCCAAGCAGGTAGATGCGGCACTTTATTATGTAAAGGTGGAACGGGTGCGGCGCGGTCATTACCGGGCTTCATTTGAATGTATGACCTTGCATCCGAAAGAATATCCTGATTATGAGCTGACCGATATGTATGCGCGTATGCTGGAAGAGCAAATCAAGGAAAAACCAGAATACTGGCTTTGGACGCATAAACGCTGGAAACGTACGAAGGAAATGTGGCTGAAGTGGAAAGAAGAGTTGGCTGAAAAATAAAGAAATGAGCTATGAAAAAATTACGTGACATATCGAAAGTGTATGTGTTTTCTCCATGGGGAAAGACAACAGGAGGTATAGAGTTATTGCATCAGTTAGTCGATTATTTGAGGAATCAACACCTTGAGGCATATATTTATTATTATGAAAATCCTTTTGCTCGGATTCCTGAAGTTTATAATAAGTATAATATCGTGACTGCAACACAGGTTGATGATGCTTTCGGGTCGGTATTGGTTCTTCCTGAAATATGTTTTCATGTAAGCGCTTATTATAAAGCATCTCAGATTGTGTTATGGTGGTTAAGTGTTGATAACTATTATCATAGAGAAACAAAACATATTCCTCTTTATGAAATCTATTCTTATTCTAAGATATATGGGATGAAACAGTTGTGGCACCGGTTGATGCGACTGTTTAAACTACAGTGGACGGTTAAGCCTGCTTTCTCCATAAAAAAAGCAATAGAGAAGGCTTATATCCATGCTTATCAGTCAGAGTATGCCAATTTACATTTGCAGCATCGGGGTGTGGTAGAATTATATCCGCTGAAAGACTATATCAATACAGCCTTTGTGTCGGAGTCGGCCTGTCAAAAGCGAGAACCCAATATTTTATATAATCCAAAGAAGGGAATAAAATTCACAAGAAAGCTGATTAAAGTTGCTCCCGATTTGAAGTTTATTCCTTTGCAAAATCTGTCGCGTGCCGAGTTGCAGTATCTTTTTGCTACCAGTATGCTTTATATTGATTTTGGAAATCATCCTGGAATGGATCGTCTTCCCCGTGAGGCGGCAGTAAATGGTTGCTGTATTATTACAGGCATGCAAGGAGCAGCCGCTAACGAAGTAGACATATCTATTCCCTGTTCATATAAATTTGATGAATCAGAAACTTCTGTAGAGGTTATTATTCGCCGTATTCGAGAGGTGTTGACTGATTATGATAGCCATAGCAAAGCTTTTGAACCATATAAACGAAGAATTATGGGTGAGAAGCGGGAGTTTTACAGACAGATTGATGAGTTATTTCAATTGCGATAGAATGATGGAAGATATAAAAGTCAGTGTAGTAGTACCTAATTATAATTACGCCCGTTATTTGCCGATACGTTTGGAGTCTATCTTAAATCAGACATTTAAGAACTTTGAGCTGATACTATTGGACGATGCTTCTACTGATAACAGTGTGCAAGTGTTGGAACAGTATCGAAATAATTCACATGTATCGCAGATAGTGGTTAATGACAAGAATACAGGAAGTCCTTTTCAGCAGTGGATGAAAGGAATTCTTCTGGCTCGTGGAAAATATGTCTGGATTGCTGAGGCCGATGATGTGGCTGATTGTCAGTTCTTGGAAACCTGTGTCCGTTTGGCAGAAAAAGAAGAAAATACGGCAGCTTGTTATGTTGGTTCTTCATTGATTGACGAAAATGGGAATGTGAGTAATCGTGATATCAATCATTGGAAGAGGGGCTCAGAGAAAAAAGAATATGCTTCGTTTGACGGAATTCAATTTGCTGAGCATAATCTATATTGGAGGAATTATTTGATGAATGCCAGTGGCATTCTGTTCCGCCGCGAGTTTGCCGTAAATTTAGCTCATTCTGAATTCCTTTCGATGCGTTATTGTGGAGATTGGTTATTTTGGTTTCAAATGGCCATGCAGGGAAAAGTGATAGAGGTCTATCGGAAGTTAAATTATTTTCGTCAGCACACCCAGAAAGTCACGGTCAACTCACGTGTGTCAGGAAAGGGGGTGGCTGAAGATATTCGTGTTGTTCATTATATGGAAAGTCAGTTACCGGCTTTATCTATTTATAAACGACGCTTGCGGCATGGACTTTTATACCGGAAAGTGAAACGGCTTTCATTAGGTGAAGAAAGCAGAAATGCTTTATATAAGCTACTCTCAGATTTGCTTCATTCTGATGTGTCCGATTACTATTTAGAGCGGAGAAACCAGCTGTTTCGCTTGGTTTGTCCTTTTTTGCTTACTTGGAGAAGGGATCGGCTGTAATGGCATATAAAAAATGCCTCGACATTTTCATGTAAACACCGAGGCGTTTTGTTTTAAACGCTTTGGCGTTCTGATGAACTTGTCTAGGCGTTTGATAAAGTTGTTTTTACCACTCCTTGCAATCCTTGATGCAGGGAATAAACTTCTCCCAGAACTTGATTCGGCTTTTATGGTTAAATCCGTGGCAGCCCATAGGCAGCTGGTTGTGATTTAACTCATAGCATACGCGCGGCTTGAGGTCGAAAGCAAACTGTAAGGCACTTTCTACACTGGAATAGTGAAAATCCTGAGGAATCAATGCCCAGAAAATATCTTCATTGTGCATGGAGTCAGGCTGGTTGTTAAAATAGGTAATTTCTTTGGCATAGCGTTCACAGGCTTGGCTGAATGCAGCAACCTTCCGTAAGCATAATCCACCGTTCCCTATTTTCCCATACATTTGTAGGCGTGAAATGCCGTGAGAGGGAGTAAACAGTAGCTTCTTCAGCTGAAGAAACTGCTTGAAAGGGAAATGATTGTAACGTGGGCGCATCGGCCAGGGAGCTGCAACGAGATCATAGCCTTGCTGGCACCATTCGGTCAGTGCGTCGTGGAAAATCCAGGCATCGGTATGGCAAATCAAGATATATTCAGTGTCGGAGAACAAGTCATAAAAAGCCTTCGACATCATCATCTCATTATATCCGGCTATGCCCCTGTGCGTGCCGAGCCAGTCGGCAGATACACTCATTGTCTCGGCTTGTGGATATAAATCAGTATAGGTATCAATAGCCAGTCCTTCAGGTTTCAGAAAGACAATAGGATGACTGCCCAGTACGTTCATTGTTTGCTTCAGTGCTGCGCTTTCCCAGTCTTTTAAGTTTGCTTTATAGAAAGGGATGACTACTTTTACAAGGGTTTTCATGTAGGTCTATCTATTTCTTTTAGGTTTATATATTTAGGCTTTCGCATTCCTACATAAAACGGGAACAGGCGGAAGAAGCGCTTGATGCGGTTCATCGGATGATGAAGCGCGCGTTCATTGGCCCATGGCGTCAGGTCGAGGTAGCGGAAATAGGCTTCCCGCAGCGGGTGCTGGCTGTCATAATCCCACGGCTTACGGTTGGTATAGTGTAAAATAACCGGATGAAGCAGCGTGTCGGTGAATTTCTTTTTCCATGCCTCATTTATCTGTTTAGGGCGGCGGTAAAAGGCATCCTGCACATTCCATTTCAGGTCAACCAGCACTTTGTGCTGATGGAGAATGCTGTTCAGTAAATCTTGATCGTTAAACAAAATTCGTTCGGGGTATTTGTGGAAATAATCAATGCAGGCATGAGATACGTCCTGCTTACGCCAGTAATCCAGATTAATCAGCAAGACTCCGGCATTGAAATAAGAATCTTCCATGGGGTATTTCAAAATTTCGTAGCGTTGAGGCTCTCGGCACCCCATGTCTTCTACTGCTGCTACTCCCACCTCATTGAGCGGTGTATTCCAGAAGGGACGGATATCTCCTACCACAACGATATCGCAGTCTAAGTAAAGCACCCGGTCAATGTCTTGCGGCAACAAATCCGACAAGATGCACCGGTAGTAAGTAGCCATCGAAATACGCTTGCTGAATTTGCGTATGGTAAATCCTTCTAATAAGGACATATCCGGCTCATAGAAACAAATCTGGTTCTGATAGCGGGCGGCAAGTTGGTTAAGCGTCTTTTTATCGTTTTCAGATAAGTCTCGTGCGATGATATGTGCGGTAAATCTTTCTTCTTTATTGTTCTCAAAGAGTGAAACAAGCGTTACGGCGCAGTGGCGTACGTAATTGCTGTCAATGTTGCAGGCAATATGTATCATGCTTCAGTGGAGGATTTAAGAATTCTATTTCTGCAAAGATATAAAGATATTGGTATAAAAGACTTATCTTTGCTTGAAACATTGCTTTTTAACTGAAAACTTGCTTGTTGATGGGTGATCATATTTTTTATAAAATGCGGAGCGGGAAACCGATTAAGTTTCTTGATTTCCTGAAAAATTTTGCCGGTTTGCTCATACCGGATGCATATTATCGTTCTCGGCTGAAACAAAAGTTGGCAAAGGCGCGTAAACGTCCTGACTATGCATATATGCAGCAGCGGGTAGATTACTACATGCGTATTACTTCGCCGTGGAAGATGGCAGAGGAAGATAAACTGACGCGTGACCGGAGCTGGATTCATTATACGGGAGCGATCGGAGCTTATCGTAGAAAGATGTTTCATACGGCGTATTATTTTGACCAGCATGATGTAACACGTTGGTTTCCGCCTCGGTTGAGGTGGAACTTCTGTCCGGGTGACGTGTATTTTACTCCGGAAGTTCCGACTGTGGTGAAAAGTCGTCTGCTTGCTTCGGATAATCAGAACTCAGTGGTGCTGAAATTGGATAAGTTACGTCACTTCATGTATGTACATGATACGAAGCCGTTCCGTGAAAAGAAAGACTGCGCCATTTTTCGTGGAAAGATTCGTCAAAGCCGCTTGCGTACGTTGTTTCTGGAAAAGTTTTTCGGCAATCCGTTATGCGACTGTGGGGTTGTAGGGCGGAATGAAGGCTGTCCGGAGGAATGGATGGCACCGAAAAAGACCATTCGTGAGCACTTGGACTATAAATTTATCATTGCACTGGAAGGAAATGATGTGGCATCTAACTTGAAATGGGTAATGTCGTCTAATTCATTGGCTGTCATGACACGCCCCACTTGTGAAACTTGGTTTATGGAAGGAACGCTGAAACCTGATTATCATTATGTGGAAGTGAAAGATGATTTTTCTGATTTTGAGGAGAAACTTCATTATTATATCCATCATCCGGAGGAGGCTGAGGAGATAATTCGACATGCGCATGAGTATGTTTCACAGTTCCGGAATGAGGAGCGTGAGGAGTTGCTTCAACTAATGGTGATGGAGCGTTATTTTAAAACGAGCGGACAAATATAATTGATTGTAAACTTAGTACCTGAGTTTTTATAGTTCAGAGATGACTTCTACGACGGGAATCATTTGAGTTCGGATCGAGGAGCAGAAAAGTTTACTAAACTATTAAAGGAAGACTTGTTCTAGGCAGGTCTTCCTTTAATAGTTTTTAGTTGATTCCTTTCCGCTCTTTATAAGCGTTAATCAACTCTTGATATTTCTGGTCGTTTTTATCATGGGGATTCGGCTTGAAGTATAGGTTTTCCGGGATATGTTTGCCGTTATCCGTCAGGGTAGTACCGTTTTCGTTTTTGATAATATCGAGTGCGTCATATAGTTCTCCGGTCAGTGCGTCATAAGCATTCATGGTCAATGTATCGCCATGAGCTCGAATCTGTTGATAATACTTTCCTGCAATACCAAACTTATCAAATCCTTCTCCGAAGTAAATACGATATGTCTTCGGAGAGCAATGACTTACCGTGTAGAGAGGAGTAGTGGGTATTCCCGCTTGGGTATGGTTGGTCATGCGTCCGTAAGCATGTTCATGTCCTTGCAATGCCATGTCAACACCAAATTCTTCTATGACTGAGCCGAACAGAGTCCGCTGAATGAGGTTATTATACTTTCCTTTGATGGAATGAATAGGATGGTGAAGTACGACTATTTTCCATCGTGCCTGACTCTTTTCCAATTGTTCTTTTAACCATTGCCGCTGCGTCCACAAATAGAAAAACTCCCGGTTGCTGTCCAGACAGAACAGCTGCATGTCGTTATACTTTAAAGTATAGACTTGATTTTCCCCAATCATCGAATCAAGGAAATAAGAAAAAATCAATGAAAATCTGCGTTCAAGTTTGCGGATAGGATATTTCAGATAGTCATGATTCCCCGTTACGGTAATCACCGGATAATGTTGTCCGATGGAATCCAGTCCCCTGAACGTTTCTCCCCAATAGGCATCAATAGGGCGTTCAGTCAGGTCACCTCCGAAGACGAGGAACTCGGTTTCCGGATGCTTCTGTAATGCTTTTTTCAGGAAGCTATTTGATTTTCCGTTGATACTGTCTTGTACGTCGCCTACGAAAAGGAAGGAATAATCATTTCGTGTGACTTGGTTTTGGGTCTTAAAGTTGTACCAAGGGGAGTATTTTCCACCGCTGCACACACGGTAGGTATAAGAATGTTCGGGAAGGAGGGAACGTATCCGGGCTACGTAATAGGCCGCTTTTCCGTTTCGGGAGCGGAATGTCTCTCCTTGTGCCTGAATCTGCAAGGTGTCTTCTGCTTGGCTATCGACTAACTCCACAAAGGAAGGAAGAACAACCGAGTCGCACTCCCAGCTGATATTGCGTGACAGTTCATCTTCGGTTCCGAATGTAAGAAGTACTCTTCCCGGCGAGGAGAGTGAGGTATAAGATGGTTCGGGGGGATTTCTAAACCATGCATTCCATCGTGAATTTATCCAGAATCCTAATGCAAGTAGGATGACTGCAGTGATGCTTAGCTTGATAAGGGTTTTCTTTTTCATCTTGTTGAATAGATTGGTCTTTGTGGGGCAAAGATATAAATTAGAACTGTATATCACAGGGTTTGGGAAAATATAACTAACTTTACAGCCTCAAAAAATAAGAAGTCATGATAAAGAAACCTATTTTTTCGAATGTACTTTCACTGGCATGGAATTTACTGATTGTATATGTATGTTACTCTATTTGCCGGCTTGCGTTTTTGCTGACTAATCTTTCTATTTTCAGTGAAAAACTTGATTTCAGTTATATGTCGGGGCTGTTTGGGGCAGGAGTCATTTTTGACACGACGGCTATCTTGTATAGCAATGCTCTGTTTATCCTGCTGTTTCTCTTTCCGTTTCACTGGAAAGAACATCCGCTGTTTTATAAGGGAGTGCGATGGGGCTTTACAGTTGTTAATACACTCTTCCTGATAACGAATCTGATAGATTGCGTTTATTTCCGCTTTTCCGGTCGCCGCACTACAATGAGTGTTTTTCAGGAATTTAGTCATGAGGGAGGCAGTAATCTGACTTCTATTTTTCTGAAAGAATTTGCTGTTAACTGGTACTTGGTGTTGCTGGCAGCGGCACTGGCTTATATGCTCTATAAATTGTATCGTGCTCCCCGGTCTTACCCGGTAAAGAACAAACTTGGTTATTATTTGATGCAAACGGCTACGCTGGTGATTGCCATCCCGTTTGTCGTTTTCGGCATGCGTGGAGGGATGACGGCTGCCACTCGCCCCATTACCATCAGTAATGCCAATCAGTATGCCGACCGTCCGGTGGATGCTTGCTTGGTACTCAATACTCCTTTCTCTATGTTCCGCACGTTGGGAAAGAAGGCCTTTATCATTCCTGATTATCTGCCGGAGGCTGAAGCCGGAGCCGTTTATGATCCGCTCATTCTTCCAGCCGACTCTGCACAGTTCCGTCCGATGAATGTCGTGGTGCTGATAGTGGAAAGTTTCAGCAAGGAGTTTGTCGGAAGTTTTAATTCTCATTTGGATGGGGGAACCTATAAAGGATATACCCCTTTTCTTGATTCGCTGCTGACTAAAGGTTTGACGTTCGAGTATTCATATAGCAATGGTCGGAAAAGTATCGACGGAATGCCTTCTGTACTTTCGTCTATCCCAAGTTTTGTAGAGCCGTTCTTTCTTACTCCGGCCTCACTCAATGATGTATCCAGCCTGGCAAGAGAGCTGAAGCATAAAGGATATTATTCTGCATTTTTTCATGGAGCGATGAATGGCTCGATGGGATTTCAGGCATTTGCCAATTCAGTAGGCTTTGACAGTTATTGGGGACGTACGGAGTATAATGCAGACCCGAAGTATAATGGTGATGATGACTTTGACGGTACATGGGCTATTTGGGATGAAGAATTCATGCAGTTCTACTGCGACCGTATGACGGAGTTCAAGCAGCCTTTTGTGACTTCTCTGTTTACAGCAACTTCGCATAATCCGTATGCTTTGCCGGAACGTTATAAGAATGTATTTCCGAAGGGTACCCATCCTATTCATGAGTGTATCGGTTATACAGATCATGCGTTGCGTAACTTCTTCGCATCGGCATCGAAGCAGCCTTGGTATGCAAATACGCTCTTTGTGCTGACTGCTGACCATGCAAGTATGAATGAGCATCCGGAGTATGTAACCGATTTGGGTGCCTATAAAGTTCCTATTTTGTTTTATGCACCGGGTATGCCGGAGTTGGCTAAAAGAGATTCTGTAACGATTGCTGAGCAAATAGATATTATGCCTACCGTTTTGGGTCTTTTGGGATACGATCGTCCTTATATCGGTTTTGGACAGGATATTCTTCGTACACCCGCAGCTGATAAGTTTGCAGTGAACTATATTAATGGAAGTGGAGTTTATCAGTTCCTGAAAGGTGACTATCTGATTCAGTTTGACGGAGAGAAGGTTATTCATGCGTATCGTTTCCGAACAGATTTGCTGATGGAGAACGATGTGAAAGATACTATGCCGCAGGATATTCGTCAAGCTATGGAGAAGCAGCTGAAATCAATTATTCAGCAATATATGCAGCGGATGAATACGAACGGATTGGTTTACCGTGAGTAAGTACATATCAAAGGAAAAGTCCCTTTGATTCAAAGAAGAGAAACTTCTGAGAGTCAAAGGGACTTTTTTTATAGATCAGTATCTGATAGGATACTTATGCGTTCTTGTTGGCACGTTTACGTTCGATCTCGTCCAAGATAACCTTACGCATGCGCATGCTTTTGGGAGTAACTTCTACGTACTCATCTTCTTTGATGTATTCCAACGCTTCTTCAAGAGAGAATACAATCGGAGGAATGATACGCGCCTTGTCATCCGAACCAGATGCACGCATATTGGTCAGCTTCTTCGATTTGGTAACATTGATAACCAAGTCGTTTTCATGTACGTGTTCACCTACCACTTGTCCGGCATAGACTTCATCTTGCGGGTAGATAAAGAACTTACCGCGGTCTTGCAATTTATCGATAGCATAAGCAAAAGCAGTTCCGCCTTCCATAGCAATCATTGAACCGTTAGTACGGCGAGGAATATCTCCCTTGAACGGCTGGTATTCTTTGAAGCGGTGTGCCATGATTGCTTCACCTTGAGATGCTGTCAGTACATTGGTACGCAGACCAATAATACCGCGTGAGGGCATATCAAATTCAATGTTGACACGGTCGCCTTGTGTTTCCATGGAAACCATTTCACCTTTACGGCGAGTAACCATATCAATCATTTTGCTTGAGAACTCTTCAGGAACACTGATTGTCAGTTCTTCAATCGGCTCACATCTCACTCCGTCGATTTCCTTGAAGATAACCTGCGGCTGACCTACCTGTAATTCGTATCCTTCACGACGCATGGTTTCAATCAAGACAGACAAGTGAAGCACACCACGTCCAGATACAATCCATTTTCCGTCTTCGTTTTCTGTTTTACGAACACGTAATGCAAGGTTCTTATCCAACTCTTTCATCAAGCGGTCGTGGATATGGCGAGAAGTCACGAATTTACCTTCTTTTCCGAAGAACGGTGAGTCATTGATGGTAAAGAGCATGCTCATGGTCGGCTCATCGATCGCGATAGGAGGCAATGCTTCCGGATTTTCAAAATCACAGATCGTATCACCGATTTCGAATCCGTCAATACCTACGATGGCGCAGATATCACCTGAAGAAACCGATTCTACTTTTTTGCGGCCTAATCCTTCAAAGGTGTGAACTTCTTTGATTTTTGACTTCACCATTGAACCGTCACGTTTGGCAAGCGTGATATTCATACCTTCTTTCAAGGTTCCCCGGTGAACACGTCCTACGGCAATACGTCCTGTATACGCAGAGTAGTCAAGTGAAGTAATCAACATTTGGGGAGTTCCTTCCAGCTGTTTAGGAGCAGGAATATATTTAACGATGGCATCAAGCAACGGAGCGAGGCTGTCGGTCGGTGTATTCCAATCTGTACCCATCCAGTTATTCTTGGCAGAACCGTAAAGTACGGGGAAGTCCAATTGGTCTTCAGTGGCGTTGAGGCTGAACATCAAGTCGAAAACCATTTCATATACTTCTTCCGGGCGGCAGTTAGGCTTATCAACCTTGTTCACAACCACAATGGGCTTCAGTCCGATTTGTAATGCTTTCTGTAATACGAAGCGAGTTTGAGGCATGGGACCTTCAAACGCATCAACGAGCAGGATACATCCGTCGGCCATGTTAAGCACACGTTCCACTTCTCCACCGAAGTCAGCGTGTCCCGGAGTATCAATGATATTGATTTTCGTACCGTTGTAATTGATTGAAACGTTTTTCGAGAGAATGGTTATCCCGCGTTCGCGTTCCAAATCATTGTTATCCAACACCAGTTCACCATTGGTTTGGTCATTGCGGAACAGATGTCCCGCCAGCATCATTTTGTCCACCAGTGTAGTCTTTCCGTGGTCTACGTGGGCAATAATGGCAATGTTTCTAATGTCTTGCATACTTATACCTATAGATTTGTTGGCAAAGTTACTATTTTTCTGCATATTATTTGTTACGATAGCAAGAGATTTTTTCTGTAAATCGCTTGCTATCTGAAAGATTATCCCTATCTTTGCAACCGCAAATCAAATTTATACATTTTAAAAGGTCAAAATTATGTATTTAGACGCAGCTAAAAAACAAGAAATCTTTGAAAAGTACGGAAAGTCTAACACTGATACTGGATCAGCAGAATCTCAGATTGCATTGTTTTCATACCGTATTTCTCGCCTGACTGAGCACATGAAGCTCAACAGAAAAGATTATAGCACTGAAAGAGCTCTTACTGGATTGGTAGGAAAACGTCGTTCTTTGTTGAACTACTTGAAAGACCGCGATATCGAAAGATACCGTGCTATCGTTAAAGAGCTTGGCTTGCGTAAGTAATTTGTTACTTGCTGCAACACACAAAAAAGCGGGTCGCTTCCTTCGGGGAAAGCGACCCGCTTTTTTTAGCTGACTAGTCATCAGGTTATCTTGTGCCTTCAGGCAGGATATACAAGATTGTCTTCCGTAAGCTGTTCCAGTACCTCATGAAGGAATTTGGCAGCTTCCCATTTAGCCATCGGAAGGTTCATCATCAGGTAATTTCCGCAGTCCTTTGGTGTAGCCCCCGGAACATCACCTTCAAACTCGGCAATGAAACGGAAGGTTTCCTGCATCAAGGGAACAATGTCATGTGAGGTTAGGTCGCCTTTCATGACCAGATAGTTTCCGGTGAGACAACCCATCGGTCCCCAGTAAATGATTTTATCTGCCCATATAGGGTGGTTGCGGAGAAAGGTAGCGGCAAGGTGTTCCATGGTGTGGATTTCTGCTTGTCCTAAAGCCGGTTCGCGGTTTGGCTCTTTCATACGGATGTCGAATGTTGTTACAGTTTCATTGCCAACGGTATCTTTGCGTGATACATAGATGCCGCGTAACAAACGGATGTGGTCAATGGTGAAACTTGGTATTTTTTTCATAAGTTGTAAGTTTGAGTTCTTAAGCTTTTAAGTTTATAAGTTTTAGAGTCGGTAAGGTTCTGAATACCTTAGGATAATCATTTCAGAATCTTGTTTCCTTAAAACGCTACTTAAATCTTTCCCGGAAGTGCTTTCAGGAAGGTTTCGGTAACCCGGAAGGAACGGTCTGCCATTTCCCCCCAGAAATTCTGGTACTGTTCAAAGTGTTGGTCGGCTCCCGGTGTGTCGCTGATGATGCGGAAGCTGATGAAAGGAACTTGGTATAAATAACATACTTGTGCTATGGAAGCAGATTCCATGTCTACAGCGAGCCCTTCGGGAAAATTATGCTTGATATCATTCAGTTCTTTACGGTCTGTAATAAATTTGTCTCCCGTGCAAATGAGTCCGCCGTGGATAGCGGTTTCGGTGTCTAATGAGAGTGCACAATTATATAGGGTGTCATTTCCTTGGAAGAAAGTAGGAAGTCCTTGAATCTGTCCGTAAGCATTTCCTTCACCGCACCATACATCGTGATATACAATTTGTTTACTCACCACTACATCCATAACATTCAGGCAAGTGTCAATACCTCCTGCCACTCCGGTGCTGATGATGCAATCGGGTTGGAAGTTACGTATGAGCTCTACAGCTCCGGCTGCAGCGTTTACCTTGCCGATGCCGCACTGCATTAATACAATGGTATTGTTTTTAATAGATCCTTCTATATAGGTAAATGGACCTTCTTTTCTTTCTGTTTTGTTTTCAAGTTGGCTTGCCAGTTGTTTCTGTTCTGAAGACATGGCGGTGATGATTCCTATTTTCATTGGCTTGAGTTTATAAATTATAAGTTTATAAGTTCTTGAGTTTTTTAGTTTATGGTTCTTGGCTTCTTAGCTTTATAGTCGTAAAGCCTTCTTCTAAATGGATATTTGTCTTTTTGTTCTTCTGTCTAAAAGCACTCCATGTTTTAGTTCTTGAGCCTTCACTATATTATGTATATCTTTTCTTTTGTCTAAAAGCATCCCATCTTTTGTTTGAGAATCATAAAAACTGAAAAACTCAAATAAACTAACGGCAAATTTACGACTTTTCACTCGGTATTGTGTTATCTTTGCCTACTGAAAACATTAATAATTAATAAACTACTTCATTATGAAAGAGTTTCGGAAAATATTTCCCGATATGGTTGCAATTATGCTTTTTGCATTGATTGCGTTTGTTTATTTCTTCCCGGCGGTAACAGAGGACCGGATTTTGGCTCAGCATGATGCCGTAGCAGGTATCGGTGCAGGGCGCGAAATGCAGGAGTATAGAGAAGCTACAGGTGAACGTACGCGTTGGACGAATGCGATTTTCGGTGGAATGCCGACTTATCAGATGTCGCCAAGTTATGATTCTTCGGATACACTGAATGTGGTACAGAAAATTTATCGTTTGTTCTTGCCTGATTATGTATGGTATGTGTTTATCATGTTGTTGGGCTTTTACATCTTGCTCCGTGCTTTTAATTTTAAGGTCTGGATGGCAACGCTTGGTGCGGTAATCTGGGCATTCTCTTCGTACTTCTTCATTATCATTGCTGCCGGGCATATCTGGAAATTTGTGACGTTGGCATACATTCCACCTACGATTGCCGGTATGGTATTGGTATATCGTGGGAAATATTTGTGGGGTGCTGTAGTAACTGCTTTGTTCGTGGCATTGCAAATTATGTCGAATCATCCTCAAATGAGCTATTATTTTCTTTTCGTCATGCTGTTTATGGCTATGGCATACGGTGTTTCGGCTTGGAAGGAAAAGCAAATGCCTCGTTTCTTGAAGGCAAGTGCGGTATTGGTGGTTTCCGGACTGGTAGGTGTGTGCATCAATCTTTCTAATCTGTATCATACCTATCAATACAGCAAAGAGAGTATGCGTGGAAAGAGTGAACTGGTAAAGGCAAATTCAGCCGACCAGACGGATAGCGGACTAGAGCGTAGTTATATTACACAATGGAGCTATGGTATCGGAGAAACCTTTTCATTGCTTGTTCCCAATGTAAAAGGGGGAGCTTCAGTTCCTTTAGCACAGAACGAGAAAGCAATGGAGAAAGCCAATCCGATGTATAGTGGTTTGTACAGCCAGTTGGGGCAGTACTGGGGTGAACAGCCGGGAACATCGGGTCCGGTATATGTAGGAGCTTTTGTGATGTTTCTTTTCGTCTTGGGACTGTTTGTGGTAAAAGGTCCGATGAAATGGGCATTGGCTGGAGGAACCTTATTCTCTATCTTGCTTTCATGGGGACATAACTTTATGGGACTGACCGATTTCTTTATTGACTATATTCCGATGTACAGTAAATTCCGTGCGGTTTCTTCCATTCTTGTGATTGCCGAATTTACCATTCCGCTGTTGGCAGTCATGGCATTGAAAGAGGTGATAGAGCGTCCGCAGCTGATACGTGAACAGGCAAAAGTTTTTTATGGGAGTTTTGCTCTTACGGGAGGGCTGGCATTGTTATTTGCCCTTGCACCCTCATTCTTCTTTCCGTCGTATGTATCTTCGGCTGAATTGAGTGCATTACAACAAGCCATTTCTGCCGACCAGCTTGCTCCGATTCTGATTAATTTGGAAGAGGTGCGCAGCTCCATCTTTACCTCTGATGCATGGCGCAGTTTTTTCATTATTCTATTGGGGGTAGCTTTGGTATGGATGTATGGAGCGGGGAAATTGAGAGCTTCACTATTGGTGGGTTTGCTTACTGTGCTTTGTCTGGCAGATATGTGGAGTGTGAATAAGCGTTACCTTTACGATGATCAGTTTGTGGCGAAAGGGACGGAGATGCAACCCTTCCTTCAGCCGACGGAAACCGACAAGGAAATTCTGAAAGACAAATCGCTTGATTACCGTGTGCTGAACCTATCGGTAAATACATTCAATGAAAACAATACAGCTTATTGGCATAAAAGCATCGGGGGGTATCATGCTGCGAAGCTTCGCCGCTATCAAGAGCTGATAGAAACACATATTCAAGGGGAAATCACTTCCTTGTTTAAAAAACTTCCCGAAGTGGGAGGAGATATGAATCAGTTGGGTGCCGGACTGACTCCGGTCTTGAATATGCTGAATACACGTTATTATATCTTCCCGTTGCAGGGGGGAAAGACCATGCCGCTCTTTAATCCGTATGCTCTGGGCAATGCCTGGTTTGTGGATGAAGTGAAGTATGTGGACAATGCCAATGAGGAAATAGAAGCACTTCGTTCTATCGACCTGGCACGGACGGTAGTGGTTGACAAGCGGTTTGCCGGCTGTGTGAAGTCTTCTGCTGCTGATAGTTTGAATGCCATTACACTGAAAGCATATAAGCCTAATGCCTTGACTTATGAAGTGAATACGGCAAAAGGAGGAACGGTAGTTTTCTCAGAGATCTATTATCCGGGATGGCGTTCCTATGTTGATGGTAAAGAGGTAGAGCATGGACGTGCTGACTACGTGCTTCGTGCGATGAATGTACCGGCAGGAAAGCATACCGTTGAGTTTGTATTCGATCCGCAATCGCTTCATGTGACCGAGGGAATAGCCTTTACGGTGTTGGCACTGCTTGCAGTGGGTGTATTGCTCGCCATCGGCTTGCCTTGGTATCGCTGGCGTAAGGCATAAAGCCGTCTGTATGGGTGGCAAACTGCCTCCTCTAAACATGTTTTCACGAAAATTGCCTGCACCCTACACGTTTTGAGGGTTAAGGCATTCTGAATAAATAAGTTAAAAGCGTGTAGGACGCAGTGTAGGTAAAGGATTTGAACTACACCGTCCTACACGCTTGTTTTGTTTTTGCTGGTAGTGCTTTTTGAAAAAATTGACACTAATCTCCGGATAATGCCAAATTCCTGCTGGGTTAACATCCTTTTCCTGTAATCTTTTCCTTGTTTTCTCATGAGAAATTCTACTGCCCACTATTATGAGTTGTACGACTCATAATAGTGGGTTATATAACCCATAATAGTGAGTTATACGACCCATAATAGTGGGCTATAGAAATCATGCAGGAAAAGATGGAATATCATGGAGGGAATTTCAAGTAAACGAAGCAGTTCTGGGATATAGAATAGATTCATTGTCTGGTCAACAGGAATATTATGCATCCCGCTAATCCCAGAGATTATATGCGAATGCTTATCGAAAAAAGTAATCCCTGCCTTCACCCAGTGAAGATGAAGGCAGGGATTATTGATATTTAGAAAATTAGTTCAGCTACTTTATTTTCCGCAAGGTTCAAAGCGGAGTTTATAACTTAACGGCAGTGGAGATACTTGATATACAGGAAGTGTATCCACATCTTGTCCGCAACTGGCGTTACCTACTCCGCGAACGGCTGCATCGAGGTGAAGAACCGTGTAAGGACGGGCTTTCATCTCCCACATGTGGTTGGTATTCATCAAGTCTTCGTCAGTATAACGCAAGGCAGAGAAAGAAACGTTTCCTTCTGTACGGATGCAGATACCCTTGCCCGAAGCATCAGTCAGTTTCAGTTCACGCAAGCCTTCACGGTTACCCATAGACTGAGGTTTCACATAAGCTTCATCCATCTGTTCTACCGTAGTGGCATAGCGGCCTACTTGGCAGCCTTCTTTGCGGTCGGAATAGTTCTCCCAAGGGCCATAAGCATAATAATCCACTTGATTCAGAGCCGAGTTCACGCCACATACCAGCCCGCAACGGCGTAACTGATTAGCTACCGGTGTAAACTGGGCATTCAGTTCCATGGTGCCGTTAGGCAAGAAGGTATAAACAAGATCAGTTCCACAGAGCGAGCCTTTGCGTCCTGTAGTAACAACTACCTTTCCGTCAGTTTCGGAAACGCTGCAAGTACCAGTTTCCTCCAGTCCGTTTGCAGTCTGAGTGAAGCGGTCGTTTTCAATCCAACGGTGATTATCGTAGATAAATCCTTCGCCGTGGCTGAGGAAAGATACCCCGTTCATTACCAGTTCTGTCATGCGTCCGGTTGAGCGTTGGAACACCGCTTTCAGTAAGTCGTTGGTTATCACGATTTCCTTTTCGTTTTCTTCTACGCGGTAAGTAGACTTACCTTTTATTGTTGACGGGCGGTTAGCCATTGCTGTTCCTTCATTCAGTGTATATTGGTAATGCGACAACAGATGTCCGGCAGGAGCCCATGGCTGCGCTTCTTTCAGACAGACAGCTACGTTCAGCATCAGTTCCTGTCCTTTCTTGGCAGCCTGTTTCACGGTGATTCCGTTCAGCTTCAAGTTGATGGCTAACGAGTCATCGGGAGCCACAGCCGATAAGTTGATGCTGTCGGCAGGCAATTCCACTCCGTCAACCACTGCATTCCATCGCAGGTAGAAGTGGTCAAGTGAAAGGAAATCGTATGTATTGCAAAGATGTACGGTTACTTCTTTTCCTTTCGGGTTGATGTCGCAGTTTCCGAAGTGTACATACTGATAAACCGCCTTCACTTCTTTCAGTTTCGGCGATTCCTCACGGGTTGCAGGAATAATACCGTTTGAACAGAAGTTACCTTGGTGCGGACCGGGGAAGTCATATCCGGTATGCAGGCGGTAAATCCCCTTCTTGATTTCATTCGGTTCGTAGATAGCTTGGTCTACCCAGTCCCAAATAGCTCCACCGATGGTAGAGGTGCTCGATTCGATGCTTTCCCAATACTCCTTCAAGTTGCCGATGGCATTCCCCATGGCATGAGCATATTCACAGATAAACATCGGTTTGTCGAATGAGTTGACATGCTCATCCATCCACTTCATTCCGGGATACATTTTTGAGTAAAGGTCACTGAAGCGGTTTCCTCCGTACGCTTTTTCATCGCGCGTACCTTCATAATGTACGGGGCGGCTGTCTAGTTTCTTGGCAGCATCATAGCAAGCCTGGAAGTTGCTTCCGCCGCCGGCTTCATTACCCAAGCTCCAGAAAATGACTGAAGGATGGTTGCGGTCACGCAATATCATGCGATCAATACGGTCAACGAATGCTGGAATCCATGAAGGCATATCGCTGATTGACTGGTTGGCATGGTCTTCCAAGTCGGCTTCATCCATGGTATATAAGCCGAAATAGTCGAACATGGTATACATCTTCGCATCGTTCGGATAATGTGAGGTACGGATGGTATTGATGTTATTCTGTTTCATCAGCAAAACATCCTGAAGCATCGATTCGGTAGTTACGGCACGTCCGTAAAGCGGATGGCTGTCATGGCGGTTTACTCCCTTGAAGAAGACACGCTGGCCATTGATATAAACCAGCGAGCCACGGATTTCAATATCGCGGAATCCGAATTTAGTAGAAAAAGCCATTTCGTCTTTGCCGGCAGCCCGTTGTACCACATGCACCGTATACAGTTCAGGGGTTTCTGCTGTCCATAAGGTCAGATTATTCAGAGGAAATTCAAACTCGGCTGTGCTTAAAGTCTGTGTATCCGTATAGCGGATATTTTTTGCAGCTTCTGTCAACAACTTTCCTTCTGGAGTAAACAAGCGTACCATAACCTCTTTAGTACCATTCAGACGGTCACGGTTATCTAAGGCAAGGCGAACCTTCATGGTTCCATTTCGGTAAGCTGCCTGCTTGTCAAGTGAGGCTGTAATATAATGGTCGCGTACTGAAACAAGAGGTGTATTATAGAGATAAACATCGCGGAAGATACCACTCATGCGGAACATATCCTGACACTCCAGATACGAGCCGTCGCTCCAACGGAACACCTGTACCGCCAGACGGTTTTCACCCCGTTTCAAGTAAGAGGTAATATCGAATTCAGCTACATTGTTTGCTCCCTGTGTATATCCCACATATTTTCCGTTCAGATAAACGAATGCTGCGCTGTAGATACCGCCAAAGTGGATAAACGTACGTTTGCCCGTCCAGTTTTCGGGAACTTCGAAGGTACGTACATACGAGCCTACGGGGTTGATTCCATAATTTTTGCCTCCATCATTAAAGCCTCGGCGGGCATCGATAAACGGAGGAATATTGGCATGCGGATATTCTACGTTGGCATAAATCGGGCGGTCATAACCTTGCATTTCCCAATTTGATGGAACCGGAATGGTAGCCCAGCCTGATACGTCATAGTCCTCCTTATAGAAATCAGTCGGGCGTTGCGACGGTTCGGGAACAAAGTGAAAGCGCCAGTCGCCATTCAGTGAGCGGAAACTTTCGCTCCGGTTAGCTACCCACGGTGTGTCATAAAAGGCGCGGTCGTCCACCATAGCTTGTTCATTTGGGTAAGGCAAATAAGTGGCATGTCCGTCTTCTTTATTTTCAGCAAAGCGGGTTTCATCTTCCCAGTATACTTTGGGACGGTCTGCCAGATTGTAGAGCATACTTGCGGGTATCGGCATGTTGCTGGCTTTGATTTGGAAGAATGTTTCCGGCAGTTTGGCAGCTTTTTTCTTGGCAAGTAATATCAGTTTGCCTTCCCGGTTACAAGCCAGAATCAGTTCCGGGCTGTTAGTCGGAAAAATCTGATACACTTCTCCGTTTTTTTTCACGGTCCACAGTTGCGATTCATCTGAGCCGTTGTTCTCGGTAACGCCCAAAGAGTTATCTGTACGGGCATGCAAGGCCTGATTATCGAATGGGTTCATGAAACGGAAACTGCTCGACAAGTCGGTAATGCTCCACTGTTGGAACTTGTCTTTGGCACGAGGGGCAACCAGAATCGGTTTCGCATCCCCTTTTTGATAGGCAATCACCTTCTCCGGCTGTGATGCAGGGAAGATGTTGTAAAGCTTGTCTTTGGCAAAACCCACTTGTGCGGAAACGCTTTGCAGTCCGCCGATCAGTAAGGTTATCACAAAAATAAGAATACTGCGTGTCATACTATTCGTTTTAATTTTTAAAAAGTTTACGCGGATAAAGATAAGAAAAAAATCGTTTATCCGCGTATGCTATGAGGTTTATTCTATGATAATTTCGTCGATATAGAAGCGTGAAGCCTGTCCTGGCCGGTTATGGTCTTTCGGGCAGTTTCCGGAAGGCTCGAAAGTAAACTTCACATAGCGTGCTTCTGCGCCATCCGATGCAACCGTGATATTGTCAATGAAGGTACCTTCTTTATAAATGTCCTTATCGGCAAACGTGCAAGTTCCCACTTCAGTGAATGATTGGTTGTCGGTTGAAACCTCCACTTTCATGCTGCGAGGTTTATGTACAGCCATACCATAGTTGGTGATACATCCCGCCGTGAATTTCTTCAGCGATTCGTTCTTTTGTAAATCAATGGTGAACGATACAGGTTTGTTCATTCCTCCGGTAAACCATTCAAAGTCGGTTTGCCGAGAGCTTCCCCGCAAGCCGTTTACCAGAATCTGCATGTCGGCATTTGCTTTGAGCAAAGGCTTGGCAGTAGCTTTATTCCACTCAACAGGAAGAATCAAGGTTTTTCCCATCTGGCGGTCTCCGTTGAAGGTAGCTGCTTTTACCGTAGTGCTTTCAGTTAAGCCGAAAGGTTGCGTATAAAGGGTAGAGGCAGAAGTAGGTTCCGAACCATCTACTGTATAGCGTATTTCTACATCCGGGCGTTCACATTCCAGATTCACTTCCAGCTTACCGAAGCTGTCGGGAGATACTTTATGTTGGATATTATACATAGAGCGTGCATAAACCACCCCTTTCTGTTTTAAGTGTGCGGTATAGTTATCCAGTCCTTTCAAGAAGCGTTCCCAGTTTCGTTCTCCTTTCGGTACCCATGCAATTTCAGCTAACGCAGCCAGACGGGGAAATACCAGATAGAACACATCGTCTGAGTTATAACAGAATTCGGTCCACATACTGGCTTGTAATCCCATCAGAAGGTTTTCATATTCAGGCTTCCAGCTGTCTTGTACCGGCTCATAATCGAATAACCCTTTCAGTGTATTGTTTCCGAAGTACGTCAGCGGTTCAAACCATTGCGGTCCCTGGTAGCGAATCAGGTAAGCTACCTTGGCAGGAGTCATCACAAAGCGGTGTCCTTGGGCGGCGGCTTTCAAGGCAGCATTTCCCATACCTTGCCATCCGAAAATAATAGCATCTTTGGGTAATTTGCTGTTGGTCAGTTCATCCCATCCCATCACCTCTTTGCCTTTACTGCGTGCGTAGGCACTCATGCGTTCCATGAAATAGCCCTGTAATTCTTCTTCATTGGCTAAATGCTCCTTGCGGATGCGTTGCTGGCAAAGCGGGCATTTTTTCCAGTTGGTTTTGGTTGCTTCATCTCCTCCCAAGTGCATATAGCGTGAAGGGAACAAAGCCATCACCTCATCCAATATATCCTGTAAGAAGCGGAATGTTTCCTCTTTGCCGGCGCAGAAAATAATTTCAGCGTTTCTGCCTCCAAGTCCGGGAAGTACTCCGATGAACTCTTTTACTACCGGGCAGGCATATTCCGGATAAGAAGCCAAAGCCGCATTCGAGTGCGCCGGAATATCGATTTCAGGGATAACATCAATCTGGCGTTCGGTGGCATATTGGATAATCTCCTTCATGTCTTCCTGTGTATAGAATCCCCCTACGGTTGCTTTTTCGTCTTTGGTAGGATTGCGTCGTGCGGGGAAGGGAATACCGGGACGGTCCACGCGCCAGGCTCCCACTTCAGTAAGGCGAGGATATTTCTTGATTTCCAGTCGCCATCCGTTGTCATCGCTCAAGTGCAGGTGCAGGCGGTTAAGTTTCAGCATTGCCATGCAGTCAATCATGCGCAAAACATCTTCTTTCGGCATGAAAAAGCGAGCTACGTCTAACATAAATCCGCGGTAGCCGAAGCGAGGTTCGTCACGCACGGTCATTGCCGGAACCGTCCAGTCTGCCTGACTGGTTGTTTTACCTTCGATAGCGGCTGGTAGCATTAAGCGTAAGTTCTGCAAAGCATAGAAGAACCCTTTGGTATCTGCAGCTTTCAGTGTAATCCGGCTGCTTTCCACCGTCATTTCGTATGCATCTTCTTTCAGTGCATCATTGATTTCCAATACAATGTTTCCTTCTGTACCTACTTTCACTTCCGGGGTAAATCCTGCAGCTCCGGTAAACAGAGAGGCAAATAAGTTAGCTACTCCCACTTCATTCTCACTCGGCACTGCAATCACCGTCTGAGCATTAAAAGTAAACGATCCGTTTGTCTTTTCCATTGCCAGCGGAGTGGGTATAATCACTTGGTCATCCATGCTTTGTGAAGAATGGCAGCCGGAAAGTCCGACTGTCATTCCTATCAAGCAGCATGTTGCCCATTTTTTTATCATGTCATTTTTTATCATGTCTGTTTTTTTATTTGAAATGCTTTTAATTCTGTTTATTCACGGTCGCGCTCCGGTGAGAAACGAACAGGGTCATTATACTGTTCTTGCAACTGAAGCATCTGCTGTTTCATTTCTGCTACAACCGGTTCATAAGTTGCTTCACCATATAAATTATGTAATTCATTCGGATCATTTTTCAAATCATACAGTTCCCAGTGGTCAATGTCATTATAGAAATGAATCAGTTTGTAGCGGTCGTTACGTACGCCGTAATGACGTTTCACCATGTGTTCTGCAGGGTATTCGTAGAAGTGGTAATACAGTGCCTTGCGCCAGTCGGCAGGATGCTCCCCTTTCAGCAGTGGCAACAGTGAAACCCCGTGCATATCTTCGGGAACCTCCACACCTGCCAGTTCCAGGAAGGTAGGTCCGTAGTCGATGTTCTGTACCATTTCTGTAATATCTCCTTTGGCGGTCAGACCTTTTGGAAGATGCATAATCAAAGGAGTGTGCATAGATTCCTCGTACATGAATCGCTTGTCAAACCATCCGTGTTCGCCCATATAGAAACCTTGGTCGGAAGTATAAACCACCAGTGTATTATCCATCATCCCTTTTTCTTCCAGATAATCCAACACACGTCCCACGTTGTCATCCAGTGATTTCACCACCTTCAGGTAGTCACGGATATATCGTTGGAATTTCCATTCAGCCAAGTCTTTTCCTTTGAGGTTCTGTTTGTAGAACTCCTCTGTAATGGGTTTGTAAAAGTCTTCAAACTGTTTGCGTTCTTCCGGATCCATTCGGCTCAGCATATTTTCGTAGCTTTTTTTCAGACGCGATTCTTTTCCGTCTTTCAGCAGCTTCAAGTCGTATGCCAAGTCCATATCCTTTAAGATGCTCATCTCTTGAGCCGCAGCAGCCGGGCGTCCTTCATAGTCATCGTAGAAAGTTTCCGGCAGTGGGAACGTCTGGTCTTCGTAAAGCGGTAAGTTTTTGATTTCCGGCAACCAGTTTCGATGTATAGCCTTATGGTGGATAAGCAGACAGAACGGCTTGTTTTTGTCGCGCTGATTTTCCATCCAGTCAATACTCATGTCGGTAATGAGGTTCGTGAGATAGCCTTTCTTCCGGATGGTATCATTTTCCATTGTAATAAAGTCGGGATTATAATAATTACCCTGTCCGGGTACTATTTCCCAGTGGTCGAATCCGGTAGGCAGGCTTTCCAGATGCCATTTTCCGATAATGGCAGTTTCATAGCCGGCTTTGCGCAGCAATTTAGGGAAGGTTTGCTGTGCGCTGTCGAATACACAAGTAGAGTTGTCATAGAATTTATTGGCGCATGAGTGTTTCCCGGTAAGCATACAAGCACGGCTGGGACCACTCAGTGAGTTGGCAACAAAACTGTTGGTAAACCGAACTCCGTCGGCAGCAATACGATCCAAGTTTGGGGTTTTTGCGTAACGGGTATCATAGCAGCTCATCATTTGGGCTGTATGATCGTCGGTCATGATATAAACAATGTTATAAGGTTTGGGTTCTTCTGCCTTCTTGCTTTGGCAGGAAGAGAATAGCGGTGCTGAAGCGGCAACACCAGCCATGGAGTAAAGTAACTGAATCGTTTTCATGATACGATATTTTATATGTTTTTAATTTGTTGACCGAGTATTTTTATAAGTCTCACTGCATGAAAACCGACAGTATAACCGGGTTGCGATTAGACAGATTCGATTTAAGGTGAAAGCTGTTTTGTTTTATAACAAGGGTGAACAGATACTTACTATTCACTATGCAAAAATGCTGATTTAATTAGAAAATGATGTTCTATTTCTGCTAAAAAAACTCCAAAAATCGCTATTCTGTACTTTTTTATCTGTTTTTTCAGGCTGACAAGGCTTTTTTATAAGTTGACTGGGTATCAGTTGACTAGTTGATTAGGCTTTAAAAAACTTTCGTTTCTGAAACCTTGTCACCTGTTTGCGGAAAATATTTTTGAGGCAGATGCTAATTAAATTTTTTATTTATTTTGCGTATAAGTTTTTATTTTTGTATTTTTGCCTTGTTGTAATAAAGAAATTATTTTTTAATTTAATCATCAAATCTTTTATTTATGAAGAATCTTGCTTTTCTGGTGGCATTCATATGTCTGTTTTTAGGAGCTTGTACAGCTCAGCAAGAAGGCGGCCAGCAGGTAACGGAAAAAGGAACTGTTTGGAGTTGGGACAACGGGACGATTGTAGTTGAAAGTCCGGAGCGTCCGGCAGGTCAAGAAAGTGCTTTGGGTATGACTGCCCCTAAGTTGGAAGCTGTAAGAGTAGGTTTCGTAGGTGTAGGAATGCGTGGAGTAAGTGCGGTGGAACGTTTTACCCATATACCGGGAGTTGAAATCGTAGCCATTTGTGATTATGAAAAAGAAAGAGCCGAAGCATGTCAGAAATACTTAAAGCGAGCTTCAATGCCTAAGGCAGCTGTTTACAGTGGTGAGAAAGGGTATGAAGAATTATGTAAACGCGATGACATCGACTTGGTATATGTAGCAACCGACTGGTTGCATCATTTCCCGGTAGCCATGTGTGCCATGGAAAACGGAAAGCATGTAGCAATTGAGGTTCCTTCTGCTATGAATCTGAAAGAATGCTGGTCATTGATTGATACCAGTGAAAAAACACGTAAGCACTGCTTTATTCTGGAGAACTGCTGCTACGACTGGTTCGAAATGAATACATTGAATATGGCGCAGCAAGGCGTATTCGGTGAAGTGGTACGTGCTCAGGGAGCTTATATTCATAATTTAAGTCAGTTCTGGGACTATTATTGGAAAACGGGTGAAAACGATAAGTTGGGCTGGCGCTTAGATTATAATATGAAGCATCGTGGCGATGTGTATGCTACTCATGGATTAGGTCCTGTAGCTCAGGCTTTAGATATTCATCGTGGTGACCGCATGAAGACTTTGGTGGCAATGGATACGAAGTCTGTAGTCGGCAAGGAGTTGGTCGAAAAAAGAACCGGAACTGCTTGTGAAGCATTCCGCAATGGCGACCATACCACTACCCTGATTCGTACTGAAAACGGTAAAGTGATTGAAATACAGCATAATGTAATGACTCCGCAGCCTTATAACCGTTTGTATCAATTAACAGGTACTAAAGGCTTTGCCAATAAATATCCGGTAGAAGGGTATGCTCTCGATGCTGAACAGATGACAGCGTCGGGTGTAGCTCCGAAGGTAGATAATTTAAATTCGCACGGATTCCTTCCTCAGTCGGAAGTTGAGGCATTGGTTGAGAAATATCAGCACCCCATTTTGAAGAAATACGGAAAAACAGCGAAAGAAGTAGGAGGTCACGGAGGTATGGACTTTATTATGGACAGCCGTTTGATTTATTGCTTGCAGAACGGATTGCCACTTGATATGGACGTGTATGATTTGGCTGAATGGTGCTGTCTGGCAGAGTTAGGCGAATTGTCAATGGATCATAACTGTGCTCCGGTAGCCTTCCCCGACTTTACTCGCGGCGACTGGAATAAGGTGAAAGGCTATAAGCATGCTTATGCTTCGGAAGCCGATGAGAAAGCGGCTTTGGAAAAAGCGGAAGCGTTTACAAAGCAGTTGAAAGAAAGAGGTGCTAAAGACTGGAATTAATCAGACTTAATTGAGAACTGCTGGTTGAAACAGCAAAAGTGTTTTAATAAAAAGGTGGAGGTCAAACTGTGACCCCCACCTTTGTTTTTTAGGGACTCACCTCCAATTCTTCAAGCCTCAAAAACCTTAAGGGCTTCCAAGTGCACGTACTTACATACCTTCCAGACACAAGAATTTAATACCTTAAAACCCTCAAACAAGGTGTTTTAGATAGATTTGGATTAAAAATTAGTGATTATTGAACATTTATCGGAGCTGATACTTCTACATTTGCGGTGCATTTGGCAGGGAATGCCGATGCAAAGAGATGTGTTAACAGTAAATTTTAATATCATGAAAGAATGCTTATGAAAAAGATTAGCTTCGTTTTTCTTTTGCTCCTTTTATCATTTCCTTTAGGAGCGTTAGCACAGCAGCAGATTCAGGGACAAGTTTTCGATGAAACGGGGGAGACCGTTATCGGAGCATCCGTTGCTGTGAAGGGTACAACAACCGGTGGTATAACCGATTTTAATGGAGAGTTCTCCGTTCCGGGTAAGGTAGGCGATGTGCTTACTATTTCTTATATCGGTTATTCTTCTATCGATGTAAAAATCACCAAACTTACGGGCAACGTTATTACGTTGAAGGAAGATACAGAACTTCTGGAAGAAGTTGTGGTAGTAGGTATGGACAAGCAGAAACGTAATACCATTACGGCTGCCGTAGCTACCGTAAAATCGGAAGCCATTACCTCTCGTCCGGTAACCGACTTGACAAGTGCTTTGCAGGGTAACGTAGCCGGTTTGAACTTTGCTTCCGATGCTTCTGCAAACGGAGTAGGTGGTGAAACCGGTGCTGAAATCAAGTTCAACATCCGTGGTATCGGTTCTATTAATGGGGGTGAACCGTACGTATTGGTCGATGGTATCGAACAGAGCATGCAGAATGTGAACCCGGCTGACATTGAAAGCATTAGTGTCTTGAAAGATGCTTCGGCAGCAGCCGTTTACGGTGCGCGTGCAGCTTATGGTGTGGTATTGGTTACCACAAAGAGCGGTAAACAAGAAAAAGCACGTGTATCTTACCGTGGTACAGTAGGTTTGAGCTCTCCGATTAACATGCCTCAGATGATGAGTTCTTTGGAATGGGCACGCTATAACAATGAACGTGACTTGAGTATGGGACGTACACCGAAAGTTACGCAGCAGACCATTGAAAAAATGCAGGGATTTATCAACAATCCGTATTCTGCAGAATTCCCCGGTATCGAGCCGAACCAGGCTGGCGATGGATGGGCAATGGCTGATAACGCACAGTATGGTAATACCGACTGGTTCGACTATTACTTCCGCGACCGTGCTCTCCGTCATTCTCATAACATCAGCATTCAGGGTGGTTCTGAAAAGAGCACTTACTATGTAGGTTTAGGTTATATCTATCAGGAAGGTTTGATGGACCGCGTACAGGATGATTTGGAAAAATATAACGTAAATACCAAATTCTCTATCCGTGCAAACGACTGGTTGAAGTTTAATTTCAACAATAACATCTCTTTGAATATCTTGGATCGTCCGTTGGCTAACCAGACTATCTTCTACGGTACCATTGCCAACATGTCACCGAGTAGAGTGACTCAGCTCCCGGTAGAACAGTCTCAATATGCTACTCCTACTTGGAACGAATTGTACTATATGCAGAAATCAGCCTACAATCAGACACGTATTTCTGATGCGATGTCTTTCTCTGCCATCATCAACCCGCTCGAAGGACTGGAATTCATGGCCGATATGAAAGCTCGCTTTGATGTTGAAAACAACAGCTTTGAATTACGTAAAAATGCATTTGCACAGCCTAACGGAACCATCGTTGAATCGTCTGGTAGCCGTCAGGGTTATCACTACCCCGGTATGAAATGGCAGAATACGCAGTTCGGTTCTTATACACGCGGTAGCGTATTCAACTACTACCTGTCACCGAGTGTAGCTGGTTCGTATACTCATCAGTGGGGCGACCACTTCTTCAAAGCGATGGCTGGTTATCAGATGGAATTGCAGAAAAACTCAAGCGAGTTCTTATATAAAGATGGTATGATGAGTGAAGACATTTATTCATTCGACAATGCCAACGGAACTCCGTATGCCGGTGAAGCACGCAGCCACTGGGCTACCATGGGTATGTATGCTCGTTTGAACTGGAACTATCAGAACGTATATTTCTTGGAATTCAGTGGACGTTACGACGGATCTTCTCGCTTTGCTCCGGGTAACCGTTGGGGATTCTTCCCTTCATTCTCTGCAGGTTATGATATTGCCCGCACCAATTACTTTACTAAACTTAAGTTGCCTATCTCTCAGTTGAAGGTACGTGTATCTTACGGACGTCTGGGTAACCAGAACGGTGCCGGTCTGTACGATTATCTGGGCGTAATGAGCCTTGACCCGAACAACGTAAATGCGTGGTTGCTTCCCAGCGGAAGTGCAGCTCCTGCTAAAGGAACCATTTCGTTGACTCCGAAAATGATCAGTCCGTTCATTACATGGGAAAAAGTTGACAATGCCAACCTCGGTTTAGACTTGATGTTGTTCGATGACCGTCTTTCTTTGACTTTCGATGCCTACCAGCGTACTACGAAAGATATGATTGGTCCTGCCGAAGCCATTCCGGCTATCAGCGGTATCGCACCGGGCGACCGTGCTAAAATCAACAATGCTACCTTGCGTAACCGTGGATGGGAGTTGTCGGTGAACTGGTCGGATAAACTGAAAAACGGTTTCTCTTACGGCATTGGTTTCAATGTATTTAACTACAAGGCTGTGGTTACCCAATATAACAACCCTGAAGGTATTATCTATAACAACCATACCGGTCTGGACCGTAACAAAGGTTACTATGAAGGAATGGACGTAGGTGAAATCTGGGGATTCGTTGCCGACGATTTGTTTATGACCAATGCCGAAGTCGACGAATACCTGAAGAGCAAAGACCTTTCTTTCTTTAAAGCCGACAACTTGTGGCAGGCTGGTGATTTGAAATACCTCGATACGAACCGCGACGGTAAAGTTGATCCGGGTAAAGGTACCTTGGCCGACCACGGCGACTTGCGCATCATCGGTAACACCACTCCGAAATACTCATTTGGTATTAACTTGAATGTAGGTTATAAAGGATTTTCAGTTTCAACTCTGTTGCAGGGTGTGGCTAAACGCGACTTCCCCTTGGCGGGTAGTACCTACCTTTTCGGTGGAAAGAACTACTTCAAGGAACACTTGGATTACTGGTCAACCGAAAATCCGGGAGCATACTTGCCTCGTCTGACCGACGTAAAGACGGTGGATTATAAAGCCAATACCGGTTATAATACGACTCGTTACTTAGTGAATGCCGCTTACATGCGTATGAAGAACTTGATGGTTTCTTATACATTCGACAAGAAAGTGTTGAAAACCTTGCGTCTGGAAAACTTACGCGTTTACTTCACTTGTGATAACTTGTTTACCATCACTTCATTGCCGAAAGCATTCGATCCTGAAACACTGAACCAGGTAAATACTTGGGCAGGTGGTAGCAACGATACTGCTCCGGGTCTGACTTCTGCCGCTAACGAAAACGGTAACGGTAAGGTTTACCCGATGAATCGCAATTTTGTATTTGGTGTTGACTTCACTTTTTAAATAGGCTAAGATATGAAAAAGATATATATTGCATTTTTAATGGGAATGGGCATCTTGACCTCTTCATGCTCTGATTTCCTTGACCGTGAACCGCTTACTGTGCCTAATAACGAATCGTTCCTTTCGGGTGAATCGCAGGTACGCGGATATATTAACGGTCTGTACACCGCACTTCCCTCTTTGCAGAAGTTTGGTATGGGCGTGCGTGGAGAAGATAAAAACAGCGACAACATTCTTTCTGAAATTTACGATAAGCGATTGAACGGAGAAGAAACCGCGTTCTCAAGCAGCCAGGCTTGGGAAACAGGTTATAAGAACTTGCGTAATGTAAACTACTTCTTCCATTATTATAAAGTGCCTGAATCAATCGAAACCGATGAAATTCGTTCGTTGAAGGGAGAAGCTTACTTCTTGCGTGCCTACTGGCATTTCGTTCAGTTGAAAAAATTCGGTGACATCCCGGTGATGGATGGTTTCTGGGATGAAAATGCAACGATTGCCGGCTTGCAGATTCCGCAGAAAGACCGCGGTGAAGTAGCTAAGTTTATCCTGGAAGATTTGGACCGTGCCGAAAAACTGCTGTTCAGCCGTAGCAAATATTCAGGTATGCGTATCTCGCGCGAAGCTGCTCTGCTGCTCGCCATGCAGGTAGCCTTGTATGAAGGTTCTTGGGAAAAATACCATAAAGATGATGCTTTTGCAGCTGCAACTAATCAGTCGGACTGGTTCTTTGGTGAGGTATTGCGCTGGGGAGATATGCTGTTCGACTGTGGCTTGAAGTTGAACACCAAAGATACGGATAAAGGCGTGGTAAATCCGGGCGATGCATACGGACGTCTGTTCAATCAGAAAGATTATTCAGCTATGAGCGAAGCCATCTTCTGGAAGAAATATTCAGTGGCAGACGGGGTGTTCCATGACTTGAACGGCTTGTTGGCTGGAGGTGTGGTTGACCAGGACGGACCTGCCGGTGTTTCTGGAGATTTGGTGAATACCTATCTGAACGCTGACGGTACACCGATTAACCCGAACGATGCGAAGTTTAAAGATTTCAACAAGACTTTTGAAAACCGCGACCTTCGTCTGACTGAAACAGTAATGAGCACTGGCTATAAATTCCGTTCTACCGTGAAGGGAAGCAAGCCGCTGAAAGTGGCAGACGTTGCCTCGGGAGAAAAAGACATCAATCCTCCGTTTATGGCTACTGAAGGAAATGCGAAAAGCGTAACCGGTTATCACATCCGTCTGGGCGTGGATACCACTTACTTGGAAAAACAGAGTGAAACCGGCTTGGTTATCATGCGTTATGCCGATGCCTTACTTTGTTATGCCGAAGCTGCTGAGGAATTGGGTCAATGTACCGATGATGTACTTAACAAGACCTTGAAACCGTTGCGTGAACGTGCTGGTGTGACTTATGTGAAACCTGCTACAATTGACCCGAATTTCACCGATTACGGTTATCCGTTGACTCCGGTGATGCAGGAAATCCGTCGTGAACGTCGTGTAGAGCTGGCTTTGCAGGGTTACCGCTTGGATGACTTGATGCGCTGGAACGGAGCAAAAGCTTTCGCAGGTAAGCGCGGTAGAGGAGCTTACTTTGGCAAAGAATCGTTGCTTTACAATTCATTTACCGATGAACAAAAAGAAAAACTGACTACTATCTTGGTAGATGGTAACGGATGGACTGACCCGTTGCAGGAATTGCTTCCTGGCGGTTACCAGTTTAAAGAAAACCGTGACTACCTGCTTCCGATTCCGCCGAGTGAACTCGACCTGAACAAGGAAATGGTTCAAAATCCGGGATGGGAAATTAAATAAAGAGATACCTGTTATTTAACTGATTATTAAACATTGTAGTACCGCAAGTTTACCACTTGCTTGTCATACTGAAAAGAGGAGACTTGCGGTACTTTAACCAAACAATACTAGAATGAAGAACTTTACATCGATATGCAGCGGTTTATTGCTGCTTGCACTGGGCGTTACCGGTTGTTCGGAAGAAAAGATGGCTCCGCTTCCTGGAACAGTGCCTTTGCGAATGAGCGTGAACACCACCGACCTGGTGATGGGAGAAAATCTGGCGATTACATTCGATGTCACCGGAACTGAAGAAGGAAAAACTGCTACCAATGAAGATATCAACATCAAGCTGAGCGCCACTTCGGCTCAGAAGCCGGTCGACTGCCTGCTGTTCGACGGTTTCCCGAAAGAAGTTGTGATGAAGGCTGGGCTGAAAACCATGACCATTGAAGTGCCTGTGAAGAAAGAAGGACTGAACAAGGAGCATCCGGTTGAAATCTCTGCTTTCGTACGTGGATACAAGCTGGAAGGCGGTATGCAGATTGTTACGGTGAGCGATTATCACTACATCAAGGTAGGTATCAAAAATAATGCCGACGGGAAGGTAAAAGAAGGACAGACCTTTGTGTTGGAAGCTTCTTCAAACACGACCGTGAAAGAAGCACTTGCCATTTCAGTGGCTTGCGATGAAAGCCAGATGGGATTGTTTGAAAATCTGCCTGCTCAGCTGGTGATTCCTGCCGGAGAAAAGAGCGTGGAAAGTGAACCAGTTACAGTGGTGAAGAGCACCGATACGAAGCAGGATGTAGCCGTGAAGCTGACTTTCAGCGTACCTACGGGTAGCCGTTATCCGCTGATGGCAGATGCCATTGACATTGACCGCGTAGATATTCACAAAGAAATGGATACTCCGGTTCGTGAAGAACGTTGGTTGTATGAAGACCCCGACCAACTTTTTGTTTCTCCGCAGAATGAAGAAGCTGTGAAGAAATGGGGACAGACCAACTATGTGGTAATGAAAGAAGGTGATCCGCACCCCAACAGCGGTAACGTATTGCCAGCTAACAAGTGGAAATTCTTCCGTGCGTATGAGTTCCATAAGATTCCGAAGCTGCTTGTTAAGAAAGACAGCCCGATGGAAGACTATACCAGTCAGGATTATCCGTTCGGATTTGCCGACCAGAATACTGGTGCGGTAGAAACCAGAGGAGCGGTAGACAATGCGAAGTATGCTTACGTGATGGATGAAGGTTATCTTCGTATGATGACTTTGAAAGAATAAGCGAAATCGGGTAACGGCGGTAAGGTGTTCGACTTTGGTACTTCTGCTTTCTACTCTTGTAAGTTCATGAGAGGTAACGATAACAGTACTCAGTGGAACTCTTCAAATATCCGTATCTATCCGGGTATGCGTATCGAAACCCGTGCCCGCTTGCGCGCAATGGAAGGTACTCGTATGTTGCCGGGTATCTGGTTGCAGGGTAATGAGCAGGTAGGCGGTGACCCGCAATGGAACCGTTGGCCTGATTTCGGTGAAATCGACGTGATGGAGAACAACAGCCTCCATCAAAATCTATCGTACAGACGGGGTGTTGAGCAGACCTTCCACCTGGGAGCCATTGAGCCAGGTTTAGGATCAGGTAAGCACAACCCTACGGTAGCTGTTACCGAATTGGCATCCGACCCGAAGGGAACCGATGGTACCATCATCGACGACTTCCAGATTTACTGGGTAGAATGGAACGATAACGAAACTGTGACCATGGGTACCAACGGTAAAACCACCATCGTTCTTAAAAAGGCGGATGCATTGGCTGCAGGAGCTAGCTGGCCGTTTACCGATGAAGTGAATAAGGAAGGTTTGTATTACATCTTGACCATGATGTTCTTGCATAAACAAGACCCAATCTGGCAGAATACAGATATGAATAACAGCTACAAGGCAGCCCGCAACCTGCTGAAGGTAAATCCGAATGCCAAGATTCCACGTATGGAAATCGACTGGGTACGTTTCTATATTGATGATACTTACTCAGATCACGGAATGCCTTACCGTAAAGACATCATTCTTTATTAATTTAAAACAAACTTAAAACCTAACGAATATGAAAATCAAAACTTTAGTGTGCGCTTTGTGTGCAACAACTGTATTAGGAAGCTGTAGCTTCGATGATGGCGAATTGTGGAATGCAGTAAACAGCCAGGAAGAACGTTTGTCTGCTCTTGAAAAATGGCAGAAGAGTGTAGAAACTCAATTGGGTGCCTTGCAGGGTATTATCTCGGCTACCGATTATGTAACCGGTGTAGAAGCAGTAGAAAAAGACGGAGTAAAAGGATATAAAATTTCATTCTTACACGCACAGCCTATCACGTTGTATTATAACGAAGGCGGCGAAATCAGCGGAAGCAGCTCTGTAGGCGTGGCTCAGGAAGAAGGTACCAACAAGTATTATTGGACTATGGACGGTGAGCCTTTGATGGTAGACGGCAAGAAGGTTTATGTATCGGGCAACGATGCTGTTTCTATGAAGCCGAATGCTGAAAATCCGGAAATCTTCGATTTGACTATTGGTGACTATACTGTTACAGTTGATCAGAATGCTGTAGGTGCTCACCCGATTAAAGGTGTAGAAGAGAAAGATGGTAAGGTTATCATTACTTTGAATGATAATACCAAGAAAGAATTGGTGAAATATGTAGATTTCAGCACGGTTATCAATGAAAAATACCAAGATTTACAAGGAAAACAAACCTATCCGATTAACTTGCCTGCTGGTTTCTTGATGGAAGCATTGAATGTTCCAGCTGGATGGACTATTGCGGTTGAAACAACAGAAACTGGTGCAAACTTGAAGGTTACTTATCCAGAAAGTGGTGAAGCTAAGGTGAAATTCATTATTTCTGATGGTCAGAGTTTAAGCGTGATTAAAGAAGTTACTTTTGCGGTAGGCACACCAATTCGTCAATGGACAACTATTAACTATAATGGAACTGCTATTACAGTTGGTGATGGTATAGAGAATGTAAAAGTAACAGGATCTACAGCTGATGCACCAACTCTTTTGAATAGTATTTGTAAACCTCTGAAAGAAAGTAAATCGGTTAAGCATGTGGATTTATCAGAAGTAAACCATTCTGGTCCTATTCCGGGTAATGCCTTTTATGTGAATTTTACTCCTGCTAATCCTACTGATCCAACTAACTATAATAGAACAATTGAAACTATTATTTTGCCGAAAACTTATGCAAATATTTTTAATGATGCATTTAGAAACTGTGCAGCATTGAAGAGCATAACCCTTTTGGCAAAGCCAACAAATACAATTAATGGCTTACGACTTTTTGATGGTTGTGATGCATTGGAGGCTATCTATGTGCCAGCAGCAGATGTTGAAGCGTTTAAGGCTTATTCTGGTCTGCAACCTTATGCTGACAAGATTAAGGCTAATCCGAATGAAGTTCCTGCAGAATAATCAGATTTTAAGTAATCTATTATCATTTAAAATCAATATCACTACAGCACATGCAGTGATGCACAAACTGTAATACAAACTGACTTCTCATGAGCAAGAGCCCGATTAACTATTCGTAAAGAGGTTAATTGGGCTTTGCTTTTTCCAGACAGAAAGCAGGAGTTTTGCTTTTTGAGCGTATAATTTTTACTGCCCACTATTATGAGCTGTATAACCCATAATAGTGAGTTATATAACCCATAATGGTGAGTCGTACGACCCCATAATAGTGGGTTATAGAATAGAACATGGAAAAATATCAAACCTTTCAAGTAATCATGCTGATTTTCACCTTAATAGGATGAAACAATACATGAAACTATAAAATGAAATGAACTATGAAAATAAGAACGTTGTTTGCCTCGCTGCTGGCATGCGCCGTGCAGGCTACTTTTGCCGACTCCTTACAGCCGAAAGATGATGAAACAAGGATATATGCCCAACCGGAGGCTCCGCTGGTACTGAAACCGGGTGATGCACATCCGTCGGTAAAGGGATGGAAGTTTTTTACGGCACACGAGTTTCTGGACCGTGATACAGAAGGCAAGCTCCCCAAGGGATTTGTGGAGCATCGTGGCGTGCATATGAGCCGCAGTGCCAAGGTCGATAATGCCTGTTGCTCGGAGGTGAAAGACGGGGTGTTACATATCTATGCCAGAGAAGAGGCTGATTCGATAGATAACGGTTTCGGCAAGGCGGTGAAGTATTCACACGGCTGTTACCGCTCGGCTACTCCGCGCGATGAGGCTGAAATGTGGTGTAACTTTACGGAGAATATGCGTATCGAGATACGTTTCAAGCGCACTCCTTATCAGGGCTTTAACGATGCACTGTGGTTTATGGGAAACAATGACCGTCCGTGGCCTGCCAACGGGGAAATCGACTTGCTGGAAAATCCGAAAAAGAAGGTGAACAACAGGGCGCATTTCACTCTGCACTCTGAAAACCATTATGCCGGCGTGATGGGTGGCAAGGGGAGCGTTACGGCTACCGTCGAGCTGAAAGATATGTCGGAATGGAATATTTACTGGCTGGAGTGGTATCCTGACCGCATCGTGGGCGGTGTAAACGGGAAGGCGTATTTCACGCATACCAAGGGAGCTGACGGCAATCTGGACTGGCCGTGGAGCGACCCCGCCGGATTTTATCTGATATTCAGTACAGGTATTTCCACCAATCCGAAATCGTGGCCCGGGGTTATCAATCCGGCAGAGTGGAAGAAGGATGGAGGTCCGGATATGTGTATTGACTGGGTGCGCGTGTATGTGAACGAGGCATATCAGGGTGCACCGGCTCCGGCTGTGAAGTTCTATTAAGAATACCGAAGCGTTTCATTGACAAAGACGAAGTGTCTTGCATGAAACGCTTCGGCATTTTTTTTACAGCATCAAGAGTGACCAGTTATCCGTTTTGCTTGCCGGCATTGCTCTGTTTTTCCTTATACTGTGAGGGCGTACAGCCCATATATTGCTTAAAGGCTGTACTGAAGTAGCGGGAGGTAGAGAATCCAGTATGGTCGGAAATCTCGTTGATTTTCATATTGCTGTGTGTGAGCAGGTAAACTGCCTGTTCTAAGCGCAGCTTGGTAATATAGTCGCTTGCTCCCATGCCGGTAACGGTTTTCAGTTTGTTGTAAAGCGAAGCCCGGCTCATACCCAGTTCACTGCACAGGAAGCCGACTCCCATTTCGGGATGATTCAGGTTATCGTTAATTACTCTATTCAGTTTTTTGAGAAACTCTTCATCGGCAGTGCTGAAGGTTGCTTCTTCAGGTTGCGGTAAGGGAAGAGTCCCCATGTATTGTGCCTTCACCCGGTCGCGATTGGCCAGCAGACTGCGGATAACTGAGCAGAGCGTATCAATTTCAAACGGCTTGCTTAAATAATCGTCTGCTCCGTTTTTATATCCGAATATTCGGCTTTCTTCATCAATGCGTGCCGTGAGCAGGATGACCGGTATGTGACTGATTTCCAAATCTTGCTTGATATTCCGGCAAAGCTCATAGCCATTCATTACAGGCATCTGCACATCACTGACCACGATGTCTGGCTTGTGTTCTTTGCAAATATTCAGGGCTTTTTCTCCATTGGCTGCCACCCATATTCTGCTGAACCGTTCTTTCAGTTCGGCATGAAGATACTCGGTCAGGTCTTGGTTGTCGTCTACTATCAAGATGCTGCGCGGGGCAAGCAGGCTTTTGTCAGATTCTCGGGCTTGCGGAACGCTTTCTACCTCTTGGGTTGATGCCAGCAATTCATTCAGATATGGCTGAGGCTGAACTTGTACCTCTCCCGACTCTCTCCGGGTGGGTAACTCTATCCAGAAGGTAGAGCCTGGTTTTTCTCCGTTGTCGTAGGCTCCGATGCGTCCGTCTTGCTGGCCAATCAGAATCTTGGCATACGACAGGCCAATACCTGTTCCCGGCCGGCTGTTCTTGGCTTGATAGAAGCGGTTGAACAGCGATTCGGTATCTATATCTTTCAGCCCCGGTCCTTCATCGGCTATGGAAAGGCGTATGTGATTTCCGTCGTCCGACAACCGGCTGTAAACCGTTATCGTTCCTCCGTTGGGGCTGTATTTCAATGCATTGATTAACAGATTGCTTAAGGCTGTGGTACATTTTTCTTTATCCATGCAAAGCTGGTTGATGCACGGGTCGGGCTGGAACGCGAAGGTAATTCCTCGGTCTTCTGCTTCCGGCTTGAAGTCGTTTATCAGTTCTTCTACCCACTGATGCAGGCAGACGGGTTCGAGCCGGATGGAGGTGGATGAAACTTCCATTTTCCGTACATTCAAGACCATATTGAGTAGACTTTTCATGCGGTCGGTTTGCTTGCATATCCGCGACACGATGAGGTGGTTGCGGTCTTGCGGGGGAATGTTGATGAGCAACTGCTTCAAGGGCGCATGAATGAGGGTGAGGGGAGTGCGCAGCTCATGGTTGATGTTGATGAGCAGGCGTACCTTTTCTTCGTATATCTGTTTCTCTTTCTCTTTCATGGCCATTTTCAAGCGGTTTTCGCGCTTGCGGAAGAAAGAGAAAATAAAAAAGAGAAGGATGCCGGACACTCCTAAGACCAAAGTCAGGTAAAACCAGCCGGTTTTATACCACGGCAGGTGCACGTGGAACTCCAATATAGGGAAATCCTCGGTCCATCCGCCCACTCGGGTGTTACAGGCTGCCAGCACCTGGTATTTGCCGGCAGGTAAGCCGTTGAAGGTCTGTTCGGGCAGATACGAATAGATCACTTGCCCGTCCATACCCTGAAGGGTGTATCTGTATACGGGTTTGCGGAACATATCTTTGTTTACGGCAATGAGTTTTACCGTGATGGGCTTGCTCTTTTCTTTGACTGTCAGTACTGGATGTTTGCGGTTTATTTCGTTTACACGCTCTCCCCCTACCAATACGTCTGCCAGCTCCAGTTTAGACAGCCGTTCGGGCTCATAGGGCAGTCGGTGGTTGATGCGCAGCAGCCCTTCCACACCTCCCATGTAAATATCTCCCTGTCGGGAAAGCAGGCGGGGTTTGTTTAAATATTCATTGGGGTGGATGCCGTCGGTTTCTCCGTAAATAATAAATTCGTTCTTTTTCGGGAGATAAGCCAGAAGTTGTCCTTCTGTTCCAATCCATACCCGGTCTTCGTGGTCACATAACACCGATGATACATAGTTGATGAGCGAGGTGGATATGGTTTGACAGGCATGACTGGAAGGGCGGTAGCACGCCAAGCCATAGTTGGTTCCTATCCATACCTGATGATTCTCATCGACCGATACGCTGTTGATAAGGGTGTCTTTCGATGTCTGATAGAGCATCTTGATTTGGTTTGACGGACTTTGAAGGGTATAAATGCTTGTCTGGTCATAGAGATACGTGGTGTCGCTGAAATTTCCGGGTACGGAAAGCAGCGGACCGTTAATAACTTGGGTGGTGTCTTCGCACGTAATGGGTGTGAAGCTTCGGTTTTTCAAGTGATAAAGATAAGGAGTATCAGACAGTAGCAATATGGTTTCGGGTGTATTCCGATGTACGTTTACCGTCTTTCCTTTCAGACACAGACTCCGGTTGATGCTGTCGTTTACAATAATCAGCGGGCGGTAACTTCTGTTTTGCTTGTTGAAGAAGAAAACGCCTTTGCTGAAGAGTGATACAATGAGGTGGTCTTTGTCGGCTCCGGTTATGGAGGCTATCTTATCGCCATAGGTGGAGAGGAGGTGAGTGAAATCTTGTGTAACCGGATTCATGCGGTTGATTCCTCCCCCGTCGGTGCCGATGTAGATATCGTCATTGCTGTCTTGGTATAGGCTGAGCACGGACTTTTCGCTCAGGGCAAAGTTTGATCCAGGAAGAGCATCTCCATAAATCCGCATTCCGACCTCCTTGATGCGGATTAGTCCGTTGCGCACGCTGCCCGCCCACATGTGATTTTGTGAGTCGTTATAAAGGGATGAAATGGAATTAGCAGGCAGAGAGTAAGATTCTCCCGGCACATGCTGGAGTACCGTCATCTTCTTGGTTTCAGGGTTCAGGATGTAGATACCGTTTCCGTCGGTGGCAATCCAGATTTCTCCGTTATGCTCTTCAAGAGCCAACACCACGTTGGTTTTCAGCAGTGAGTTCCGGGTGTTATAGCTGTGCAGCAGTTCGCCTTGCTTGTTATAGCATTTCACTCCGTTATTATAATGTGATACCCAGATGTTCCCTTTTGAATCGGTTAGGATGGCAACAGCTTCGTTGCAGTTGAATGGGGTGGGGCGGGTTTCTCCGGTGTGGAGGTTAAACAAGACAGCGTGGCTCCACCGGTTGGCGCATAGCACGTTTTGCTCATCCCATCGGATGAGTTGGGTGATATTTCTCTGGAAAAGCGGTGATAATTTAAATTGGGGGATAATATGCTTGTCTTTATTGTTATATGTGTATTGGAATATCACCCCATGTCCGCCGAATAAAACTCCATTCTCTGTGAGTACGGTAGAGTAGGTTATAGGTGCCTGTTGGTTCGGGGTAGTGGCTTGAATGAAACGGTCGGTCTGGTAGTCGTAATAGAACAGTCCTTTCCGGGTAGTGGCCCAAATGGTATTTTCCTTGTCTTCTGCGAGGTTGGTAATGATGGTTCCCTGCAGATATTTTTTCAGTTCATAGCCGTCGAATCGTCCTATTCCAGTTCGTGTACCAATCCATACATATCCTTTGTCATGACTGATTGTCATACACGATACGTTCAGTGAAAGTCCGTTGTTCAGGTTGTTCAGCTTATTTAAGTCAATTTGCTGGAAAGAATATTGAGTTGTCCCGTCGGCATAGGCGGTAACAAAAGACAGAAACAGGATGATAAAAGGCAATAGGTTTTTCATACGTTAAATTTATGTTGCAATTTTTGAATTTATTTTGAAATATGCAAGTCTTTTGTTGTTTAATTGCCGACGGTGGGGAGATATGCTTGTGATGGATAGGCAGAGTGAGGGCTTTTGTTTTTATGAGTTTTCGAATGCTTTGTCTTGGGTCTGGTAAAAGGATTATACAAAACACTTTTTTGTTTATTTGACAAATTAGAATGGCCTGAAGAAGAATAGGCGTATTGTTTTAATAAAAAAGTAAAAGAGGAAGGTATTGGTAAGAAAATCTGATTGTGAATCTTGTCTGGAGGAGGCGCAGTGAACTTATGTTTGCCGGGATAGATAAGCGGTCAAAAAGCATAGATAAAAGCAGAAAAATAGAAATCATGCGTTGAAATGAATGGAGAGAGACCCTTTTTGAATGATTTTTCTATCCTATATTTATGGTCATTTAATATTTTTGCGTCATTGTTAATTTAAATATAAATATGTTTTGTTTAACCAAAATGAAGTAATATGAAAATCAACGCTCCTTAAATCTGCATGCGATGAATAGAAATGTGTTCCTTTATTAATTTAAATTTTTTGAGTTTATGAAAAATATTTTTTATGTATTCATGTGTTTTCTGCTTCTGGCAGGGTGTGCAAGCAATGATATAGATAAGCATCCTGTAGCGGCAAATAAGTATGATCCTTCTAAGCCACAGGCTATTACAGGGTTTCTGCCTGTTGAGGGAGAGATAAATGATCAAATGATTATTGAGGGTAATTTTGGTACCGACGTGTCGAAGATGAAAGTGCTTTTTGCTGATAATAAAGAAGCAACAATCATTTCATCAGACGGAACATCTATTTATTGTTTGGTTCCGAAGCAGCCGAATGGAGAAAATTCGCTAAAAGTGGTTGTAGATGGAAAAGAATTGACAACGGAGAAGAAATTTAATTATCATCAGTCACAGAAAGTAACTACTGTATGTGGAACATTTGGTAAGTCGGATTATAAAGATGGAACGCTGTCGGAAGCATTGTTTAATGAAGTGGTAGCGATTGCAGTTGTGGCAGAAGACAATATTGTGGCAGTTGAAACTCATGCAAAACGTATGCGTCTGATTTCTCCGAAAGATAATCAGGTTGTAACGATTTTGAGTGGTTTGTGTACAGGAAAGCCTGCCGTGACGAGTGGGCGAGATACACTATATGCTGTAGAACTATATAGAAATACAGGTAAAATCTATCGTTTGACACGTGCCAACAACTGGGGAGCAGAACTGATACGAGGAAACATTACCGAGTTGAAAGATGGTGAACAATGGGCTTGTGCATTGGATAAAACCGATAATTATCTTTATATCCGTAACCATGTCGGAGTTTTTGTACGGGTGAGTCTGAAAGAAAAAGATGATAGCGGAAATTTGAAGGTGGAAAAATTGCTGGAAGCTAATACTTATTTGGGTGGAGGAACATTCAACTATTTAGCTTATAGCAAGGTGGAAGATTGTTTTTATGCGGCAGAAGATTATGGACAGGCAATCTTGAAAATCTATAAAGATGCTCAGGGAGAATGGAAACAAGAGGTATATGCAGGTGCCTTGAATAATCCCGGAAATGTGGACGGCGACCGTTTGGATGCAAAATTCCAATGGTGTAACGGACTTACAGTGGATAGTGAAGGTAATATCTATGTAACCAATATCGGAAATCAGAGTATCCGTAAAATTGCTTATCCGTCGGGTCTGGTTACTACCATTGCCGGTGGTCAGAGATCGGAAGAGATTGAAACAGACGGCTTGCCTCTTGAAGCATCGTTCCGCGATGCACGCGATATTGCCGTTGACTCAGAAGATAACTTTTATATAGCAGGAGGACAATCGTTTAATGTCCGTAAGCTTGCTATTGAATAACCTTAAAAATCAGACAGATGAAGAATAAAATTCTATATATAATATTGGTATGCTTGACCTGTACGTTATCGCTTGCCGCGCAAAGTGGTTATACTGTATCAGGTGTGGTAATGACAGAAGAAGGTGAACCGCTGGTAGGTGTAGCCATTCAGTATAAAAATGACCCTACTAAGGGTATGATTACGGATATTGACGGAAACTTTGTCTTGAATAATGTTCCGGCAAATACGACTCTTATTTTCAGCTATATCGGTTATAAAGATTTTAGTATGGTTGTCACTGGAAACAAAACACGCCAGACCATTGCTTTGAAAGAAGATATCAATCAGACAGAAGAAGTGGTGGTGGTAGGACGTGGTACGCAGCGTAAGATTTCAGTGGTCGGTGCGGTTACTAATGTGAAGGCCAATGACCTTCAGGTTCCGGCTGCTTCTGTAACCAATATGTTGGGAGGACGTGTTCCGGGTATTATTGCTGTGACTCGTAGCGGTGAGCCGGGCAGCGATTTCTCTGAATTTTGGGTACGTGGTATCGGTACATTTGGTGCGGGCTCATCGGCTTTGGTTCTGGTTGATGGTATTGAAGGCGATTTGAATACCTTAGATCCTGCCGATATTGAAAGCTTTACCGTATTGAAAGATGCTTCTGCTACAGCTGTATATGGTGTAAGAGGTGCTAATGGTGTGGTTTTGGTGACTACACGCCGTGGTAAATCGGGTAAATTGTCTATCAGCGTGAAGAGCAATGTAGGAGTTTCATATTCTGCACGTACACCTGATTATGTAGATGCTCCTACTTATGCTACTTTGGCAAATGAAGCTTCGGTAGTTCGTGGCGGACGTCCGGTATACGATGCTGCTGAATTGAGATTGTTCCAAACCGGATTGGATCCGGACTTGTATCCGAACGTGAACTGGCGTGATGTGATGTTGAAAGACTATGTATGGAATCATCAGCATCATATCAGTGTGAACGGTGGTGGTAGTAACGCACGTTATTATATGAGTGTGGGTATCCAGCATAAAGACGCTATCTACAAACAAGATAAAGGAATCAAGAATTATGATACGAACGTAGGTTATAATAAATATAACTTCCGTGCTAATATTGATGCAAACTTGACTAAGTCGACTAATCTGGAGTTAGGCTTGGAATCGGTTATTGTAAATAATGCTTTCCCGGGTTATGGAGATAACAACCAAGCTTTATGGGATGCACAAGCGAACATGACGCCGGTTACTGTTCCGGTGGTTTACTCGGATGGAACGTTGCCGGCTTATGGTGCAGATGCTACGCAGCAGAATCCTTATATCTTATTGAACTATACAGGATATAAGAAAAAAAGTGAAATGACGAACTCGGTTCGACTGAAACTGACACAGGATTTTGACCAGTGGGTGAAGGGCTTGAAGGTGGATGCGTTGATGTCTATTTCTACTTATTCATCTTTGTTGCAGACTCAGTTGAAGACTCCGGCTTTATACTATGCTACCGGCAGAAAGAAAGATGGAACGCTCGACTTGATTGAGAAAGTAAGTAAAGCGGACGATAAATACAGTTCTACCAACTTGACTACACGTAAAATCTATTTTGAAGGACGTGTAAACTATGAACGTCTGTTTAATGAAAAACATCGTGTAGGTGGTTTGTTGCTTTACTATATGGATGATTTTGTAACAGGTGAAGCACAAGATTTGATTGCTTCCATTCCAAAGCGTTACACTGGTTTGGCAGCTCGTGCTACTTACTCATTTAAAGATACCTATTTTATAGAAGGAAACTTAGGTTATACCGGTTCTGAAGCTTTTGAAAAAGGCGAGAAGTTTGGTATATTTCCCGCTATCTCAGGAGGCTGGGTGCCGACTCAGTACGAATGGGTACAAAACAACTTGAAGTTCATTGATTTCTTTAAAGTCAGAGGTTCGTATGGTGTAGTAGGAAATGATCGTATGAATGGTGTGCGTTTTCCGTTCTTGAGTACCATGAGGCAAGGAAGCGGAGCCGGAATGTGGGGCGGTGGAAATAATATTATGGAATCACAAGAGGCTTCCCAAAACTTGCGTTGGGAAAAGGCAAAGAAGTTAGACCTTGGTATTGATGCACAGTTATTCCACAATAAGGTTGATTTGACAGTGGACTTCTTCCATGAAAAGCGTACCGGTATTTTCCAGCAGCGTGCCAGCATTCCGGAAGAAATGGGATTGGCTACTCAGCCTTGGGCAAACGTTGGAGCAATGGAAAGCTGGGGAGCAGATGGTAACATCTCGTATATGCATCAGTTTAATAAAGACTGGAACCTTACAGTTCGCGCGAACTTTACTTATACGAATAATAAGCTGACAGCTTATGAACAGAGTGGGGTGAAATATCCTTATCAGTCGTATATTGGTACTCCTTATGGAAACCAGCGAGGATTAATCGCCTTGGGACTGTTTAAAGATCAGGCAGATATCGACAACAGTCCTAAACAGACTTTCATGTCGAACGTAATGCCGGGTGATATCAAATATAAGGACGTGAATGGTGACGGTATTATCAATACGGATGATGAAGTGTTGATTGGTAATTCTACTGTGCCTCGCCTGCAATATGGTTTTGCTTTTGAATTGAGATATAAACGTTTGTCTGTGAGTGCGTTGTTCGAAGGTGTCGGTATTGTGGACTTTATGTATGGCGGTAATGGTTTCTATCCGTTTACAGGAAAGCAAACCGGTAATGTGTTGAGCATTGTGGCAGATCCTGCCAACCGTTGGATTCCAGCATCTTATTCAGGAAATCCTGCAACAGAAAATCCGAATGCCCGTTTCCCGCGATTGACTTATGGCTCGAATGCGAACAATGAACGTAACTCTACTTTCTGGCTGGAAAATGGTCGTTACTTACGTTTGAAGAACGTACAGATTACATACGATTTTACATCTCCTTTCTTTAAGAAGATTGGTTTGCAGGGATGTCAGTTGAGCTTGATTGGAGATAACTTGGCTTGTTGGGATGGCGTGAAGCTGTGGGATCCGGCACAAGCAACAGGTAATGGAGCGGTATATCCGCTACAGCGTGTGTTTACTTTACAGGCTAATTTACAATTCTAAAAACAAAAAATAATGAAGACGAAAAATACACTGAAAAACATTTTATTTGGTATTGCAGCGGGAATAGGTGTGTCATGTGGATTTACCTCTTGTGAATCTTATCTTGACGTGGATTCTTATTTCCATGACCAAAGTACAATCGATTCGGTTTTTCAAAGCAAAGTGCGTGTGGATGAATATATTAATGGTATCGCTACTTTCTTGCCGAATGAAAGCCGTTTGTTTACAGAATCCCCATTCCCCTTTGGATTAGCTTCTGACGAGTGCTTCGCCTCATGGAATGATGGACGTCATGCTGGCATGAATTTCCTTATTGGCAATGAAACGGCTCAAACCGGACAGTTCAATAACTGGGGAAATTACTATAAAGCAATCCGTAAAGCAAATATCGTTATATCTCGTATTGGTGAATGTAAAGATATGACCGATATGGAGCGCCGTGATTATACGGGAAGGGCTTATTTCTTGCGTGGGTATTTTTATTTCTGCTTGCTGCGTCAATATGGTCCTGTTCCTTTGGTTCCGGATACTCCGTTTGAGGTGGATACTCCGGCTGATCAGGCTTCTGTGGCACGTAACACATACGATGAGTGCGTAGACTATATTTGTAATGACATGGAAAAGGCTGCAGAGTTTTTACCTGAATCACGTTCTCAGGCTTTTCAATATATTGCGACTAAGGGAGCTGCCCTTGCTGTTGCTTCTCGACTTCGTCTGTATGCTGCCAGCCCTTGGTTTAATGGAAATACCCGTTATGTAGACTGGAAGACAGATGACGGCAAGAACTTTATCAGTCAGACCAAAGATAACGGGAAGTGGGGTAAGGCTGCTGTTGCTGCCAAGCGAGTGATTGATATGAATAAGTATGCGCTGAATACAGTAAGTCGTACAAAGCAAACATTGCCTTTGCCTTCAACTGTGTCGTCGGCTGCGTTTCCTGATGGTGCAGGAGATATTGACCCGTATCAGTCTTATAAGTCTTTATTCGATGGCTCAATCAATGCAGAACTGGTTCCGGAATATATTTATATTTGTGAAATGGCCGTAGGAAAAGGCTCTAATGAAAACTCAAACCAGTGGATTGCCACTCCTTATTTGTTGGGTGGAGGTAATGGCTTGAATGTGTGTCTGGATTTGATTGATGCATATAAAATGGTGGATGGATATGATATTAATCATTCAAGTGCAGATTTTCCTTATCCTGATGCAAATCATGCCGGTGACCGTATCGATACACCGTGGGAAATCTCGGATGGCTATGAACTTTTGCCGAATACGGCTAAAGTAGACTGCTACAGAGAACCGCGTTTTTATGCAACGATAGGTTATAACCATTGCTTGTGGCCTGGAACATCGTATATCGGAGAAGATAAGGTAACGAATATAGAAGTAGCTTATTATTATGATGGAAACGGAGGACCGAACCCACAGCATCCGGAAGACTATAACCATACAGGGTATACTTGCCGCAAGTATATTCATCAGGAAGATAATATAAAGGGTACGAGTAGAGTAAAAACGTTCCCGATTATCCGTTATGCTGAAATCTTGTTGAATTACGTTGAAGCATTGAATGAACTGGAAGGAGCTTATACAGATGAAGCTACAGGTATAAGTGTATCTCGTAATATAGATGAAATGCGTAAGTATTTTAATATGATCCGTTTCCGTGCCGGCATGCCGGGAATTACTGAAGAAGAATTGGCAAGTGTGGATAAAATGCGTGATGCTATAAAGGCTGAACGTAGAATTGAATTTGCCTTGGAGGGATACCGTTATCATGACTTGCGCCGCTGGGGAGATGCTGAGGCTATGATTAATACCAAAATATCAGGATATAATACAAAGGCCAGAGCAAGTGAACGTCAGAAGTTCTATACGCGTACAATCTTGGATAGCAAAACAATTATGAAACGTACGTTCAGCCAAAAAATGTATTTCTATCCGATTCCGAAAACAGTTATGGATCATAATGCGAAGTTGATACAGAATCCCGGATGGTAATTGAATGACTTAAGCTTCGCAGTAATGCGAAGCTTAAATAAGTAATCTTCAAAAGAAATTTAAGTATATGAAAAGAACATATTTTTTACTCCAACTTATGATTCTCGGCATGCTCTTTACTTCTTGTAAAGAACAGCATATGTTGGAAATGGAACATTATATAAAACAGGTATTTTTGATTGGTAGTGGAGAGGAAGGAAAATTGCTGTTGCGCAAGGTTGATTTTGCGGAAAGCAGTTCGGAAGTTGCGACTACTGTATGTGTAAGTGGATCGCTGGCTCCTGATCAAGATGTACATGTTACTTTAGAGGAAGATGCTTCGGGCATTGCCAGTTATAATCAAAAGCATAAGTCGGAAAAAGATATTAAATATCAATTGCTTCCTGCTGAAAATTATGAAATCTCTTCTATGGATATCGTAGTGAAAGCTGGTGAGATAGATGCATTGGTTCCTATTAAAGTTATGCCGGAAGGTTTGCATTGTGACTCTTTGTATGCGATACCTTTGAAAATTAAGTCGTGTGCTGAATATCCTATCGTAAATCCCGATGATGTGGTGTTGATTGCTATTTCAACTTACAATCAATATGCCGGAAGTTATAACTATGTGGGTGAGAAAGATAATATTGCTTTCAGTTTCTTGCGTCAGGCTGTGGCTGTGGATGCAAATACAATCCGGATATATAATACAGGTAACGAAAATTTGGATTTAGTGGCTAATGAGGGTCTGAAAATTCACTTGAATGAGGATAATACACTAACGCTGGAAGGATGGGATAAGATGGCAGTTACTGAAGGCTCCGGAACTTATGACCCGCAAACTAAAACGTTCTCGCTGGACTTTAAATACAAAGATGCCGGTGGAGCAGAGCATACAGTGGTTGGTACATTAGTTTCTGCTACAGGAACAACGGAAGAGTAATAATTTGTCTGTATAAAGTAAGAAAGCCCTGGGGAATTTTCCTTAGGGCTTTTTTTGAGAGGTATGATTGGTTATTTCTCTTCAACTACAGAAGTCAGCGGATATTTATTTCCTTTGATTTCGGTAAGGAAGGCTTTAGCTGATCCGAAATTCAGGTACATATCCAGACGGACGGGGAGATGGTTCCGGTCGTCGGTAACATAGAAAGTGATGACTTCTTTTTCTTCGCCCTCGGCATTATATTCCACCAGCGAAAATACCAGACAACGATAGGTTACTTTATTTTCGGCTTTATAGTTTTCTTTTCCCCGATAGATGAGCGTCTGTTTCTCAATGGCGCGTCCGGTAGCCATGGAGAAGCGTATTTTCTGTCCCGGTTCATAATCGGAAGGATCGTAAGAGCGGGCTTGCAGAAGGATACTTAGCATATCGTATACGCAGACGGGAGATTCTTCATGCTGCTTGTTGGTGTTGCCGCTAAGTGTGCGCTGCTGGTCGACGATGCATTTTCCGCCGTGGTAGCTGAACTTTACTTCATCGACCGTATATCGTTTCCCTTCTTCAGCTCCTTTTCGGAAGTAGAGGGGAACGAGGTCTTCGGTTGTAACACAGGTCAGTGTGTCGCGCATCTTGAAGAAGAAGTCAATTCGCTTATTCGTGAATGACTGCAAGTCGGTACGTAGGCAAGACTTTCCCTGAAGGGTATCTTTATTGACTGTCATCTTTGCCCATCCAGCATTAATCCAAATAAATTTCCAGTTGAACTTCAGTTCATAAGAGAGGGTTTCTCCCGGCTGGATGGCATCATTTACAGCGCCACACTGGGCTTTGATTGTGCTTATGCTTCCTATCAGGAGGCAGAGGCAGAGCATTACTTTCTTCATCATGGTGTTCTTCCTAATTTACGGGCACGCTCTTTGTTGCGGTCCTTAATGGTTTTTGCTTCGTCAGGTTTCTGTTTTTTTATTTCGTCGAGTTTCTGTTTGTCAAGCGGAATGTCCTGTACGTCCCAAGTCTCTTCAAACTCAAAGTTGGCTTTCATTTCCCATACTTTGGGGAAATAGAATACCTCTTCTGGTTGACGTTTTGCTTCATAATTTCCAGTGTCCCATACTCCATTTTGATTATCATCGTTGAAAAGGCGGATGTAATATTTGGTATTGGGTTGCAGGAAATAAAAATCGCAAGTATTTTGGCGGCTTACAGGTTGTTGTCGCACTATGGCGTCACTGCTGTTCAGTAACTGTACGATGGCATGTGGACCGGCTCCTGTGATATTCAGATAGAGCGTTCCATAGTCTTCTAATGTTTTCACCTTTAAGGTGTTTTCTACCTTGTCGGTATAAAGTCCGTACAATCCTTGTATGGCGAGTGAATCAATCTGCATGCGGTATTCTTTTCCAGGCTGCCAGTCGGCCAAGATTTGGTACTGGCGCGGCAGAATGCTGTCGGTTTGGAAGATGAAAGGAATATCTTCCCAAAGCGAATCGATTTTGACTGTCATGTGGATGGCTGAAGTATCAATGTGGGCTACGGGTTCTTCAAATTTCAGGGTTATGTTGCGGTTTAAGTCGAAAGCCGAGGGAGCATCTACATTCATGGAGAGGAACTTGGTTTTCACGCGCAGGGTATCGCCTTTGCGGGCACGCTTTTTCCGCTCTTTTTCTTCCTTCTTTCGCGCTTCTTCAGCCATGGCAAGACGCCGCTCCTTGTTGATTTTGTTCACCATACGTAAGGTATCGGTTTTCGGAACCAACTGTCCTAAGGTATCGGTAGCCAAGTAAGTGAGCTGTAATGTCAAGGTATCTCGTTCACATAAGGTTGTGTCTTTAATCCAGTAGAGGAGTGAGTCTTTGCGTAAATTACTTTCGATAACCAATGCGTCTTTCTCATCGAAGTCGAGTCCTTTCAGGGTGGGAAGTGTATCTGCCTTTGCACTGAAATAGAGCGAAAAGCGGTTGAGTTGTGGGCGTTCGCTTTTAATTAGGTATTGCAAAGGGTTTTCTTCTTTAAAGGCACGCAAGATAAGGTTGTCGGGGAGAAAGCGGGTGTAGTTGATTTTATAAATGGTGTCGTAAGCCAACGTGTCGATTGCATTCCAGATGGTATCTTCGCGTACAGCTCCTTCCATGCTCGGCACTACAAGAGAGTCGAGGTAAGCAATTGCTTCTGTCTTAGAATCGAACAGGTAATTTTGGTTTCCGTCCATCAAAGCATAAACCCGATATGTACCTGGTGCAATTCCTTTTATATTGAAGTGCCCCCGGCTGTCGGTGCGTGAGATACGGTCGAATGGTATTTTGGAAAAAGCTGTATCGTTCAGGTCCTTATGGATACCTACCTGAATGCCTTTTACCGGTTCCAAGTCGGCGGCATTTAATACAGTTCCCGATATTTCCATCGTGTCAATGCTTTCTCCGGTAGAGAAGGAATAGGCAAAGTTCCCCAAAGGGTTATCTTCATTATTGTCCACAATGGCATCACCGAAGTCGATGGTATAAGTGGTATTTGCTTTCAGTGAATCAAAAAACTCAACTAAAACGCGTTTGCCGCTGACTTTCACTTCGGGGGTTTCGTTTTGTGGAGGAGAAACGATGACTTTCTCGGAAGCTTTATCCAACTTGATAAACTCATCGAATTCGATGCTTATTTTCTTGCGCTTGTTGTTGATGGCATTAGGTTCAGGATTAGCACGCACGAATTTGGGAGGAGTCTCGTCATAGGGACCTCCGTCGGGCATTCCTGTACTTGCGCAAGCATAGAAACCGATGATTACAATCAGGATAGCGATATATTTGGGTATGGGACGCATGTTTTGGCTTTTTAGTTTTTTAATTCTTAAGTTTTTGAGTTTTTAGCTGTTCAGGCTCTACACACGAGTATCCGCCTTTTCTTTGGTTAACTCGTATATAGAGCCTAGCCGCCTTATGAAGGTTAATTCAGTGCTAACATTTCTTCAATATGCTCGCGGTTATTACTCAAGCGGGGTACTTTATGCTGTCCGCCCAATTTCCCTTTTTGTTTCAGCCAGTCGTGGAACAGATTGGGGCGGGCAACGATGATTTCCAACTCTTGCAGTGTAATGTCTTTATGTCGTTTGGCTTCATAGTCGGAATTGATTTCCTGTAGCGAACGGTCGAGTACATGGCGGAAATGTTCTAACGAATCGGGCATGACACTGAATTCAATGAGCCACTGATGACGACATTTGGCATTGGCATCCATGAATACGGGGGCAGCCGAATATTCCAGCACTTGTGCTCCGGTTTCAGCACAGGCGCGGGCAAGTCCTTTTTCGGCATTGTCTACCATTAGTTCTTCACCGAAAGCGTTGATAAAGTGTTTGGTTCGTCCGGATATGATGAATTTATACGGATTCTTTTGAGTGAACTTCACCGTATCGCCTAAGATATATCGCCATAGTCCGCATGAAGTGCTGATCACGATGGCATAGTTTCGTCCGATTTCGACTCCGCTGAGGGGAACAATCGTAGGATTGGGATTGTCAAATTCTTCAAGCGGGATGAATTCATAGAATACGTCATAGTCAATCATGAGCATCATGGCAGGGTCGCTCATATCGTTCTGCAGTCCGAAGAAACCTTCACTGGCATTATAAGTCTCCATGTAATGCATTTTGTCGGTCGGGATAAGCTCCTTGTATTGTTCGCGGTAAGGAGTAAAGCAAACGCCTCCGTGGAAGAAAACTTCCAGGTTAGGCCATACTTCATTGAGTGTTTTTGCTCCGGTTTTTTCTAAAATGCGTTTGATGACTGCCAGCATCCATGATGGAACTCCTGAAAGGTTAGTCACATTCTGATGGATGGTGGTTTCGGCGATGCGTTCCACTTTTTCTTCAAACTCGCTGAGCAGGGCGATTTCCTTGCTCGGGGTTCGGATGAAGTTGACTAATGGGTTGATATTTTGAATCAGAATAGCCGACAAGTCGCCTACTAAACTATCTTTTACGTTGTAGTTCGGGCTGTGACTTCCTCCAAGAATCAGTCCTTTCCCGGAGAAGAAACGGCTCTGCGGATTTTGTTGCAGGTAGAGGGCTACGGCATCAGTTCCGCCCATATAATGTACATGGTGTAGTCCGTCTTTGCTGACAGGGATAAATTTGCTCTTATCATTGGTAGTACCCGATGATTTGGCATACCATACGACTTTTCCCGGCCACAGTACGTTACTTTCACCATGCCGCATACGGTCTACATATCCTTTAATGTCTTCGTAGGTTTGTACAGGTACACGCTGAAAGTCTTTGTAGGTATTTAAATGCTTATAGTCATATTTGGTTCCCCATTCGGTAGAGGAGGCTGTTTGTATCAGTTTTCGGAAAATCCGGTTTTGAATAGCTTCGGCTTCGGATGTATATCTTGTTAATGCTTTCTGCCTTGGCTCGAATATTTTACCTATTAACTTTGTGGTATTCATTGTTGTAACATTTCAAATCCTTAAATTACAAAGGTAGAGGTTTTCTACATAAAACCGAATGGCTTTGTATTATTTTTTCTTATAATAAGACATTTATGCAGTTTTTTCTTACCTTTACGACAGAAAGATATGAAAAGAAAAAGCGCGTAGGTTTAAGAGAGAACTCTTCAGTCTATAACTTGCAAACTCATAAACTTACAAACTCATAAACTTACAAACTAAATACATATGAAAATCGGAATATTGACTTCAGGAGGCGATTGCCCGGGCATTAACGCTACGATTCGTGGGGTGTGCAAAACAGCCATAAACCATTATGGTATGGAGGTATATGGTATTCACAGCGGTTTTCGCGGATTGTTGGATAATGACATTGTTCCTTTGACAGAAAATTCACTGACGGGTTTGCTGAATATGGGTGGAACCATTTTAGGAACATCGCGCGAAAAACCTTTTAAGAAAAGAACGGCGGCTCCTGTTACACAGGATAAGCCTGCAATGTTGCTTAAGACGATTCGTGAGCGTGAACTAGACTGCATTGTTTGTATTGGAGGAAATGGTACACAGAAAACAGCTGCCAAGCTGGTGGAGGCAGGGGTAAATGTGGTTTCTATTCCTAAAACGATTGATAATGATGTGTGGGGAACGGATGTTTCCTTTGGATTTGACTCAGCGGTATCGATTGCTACCGATGCGATTGACCGCTTGCATTCAACTGCCAGTGCACATCAGCGTGTGATGGTGATTGAGGTGATGGGGCATAAGGCTGGATGGATTGCGCTGTATTCAGGCATGGCTGGTGGCGGAGATATTATTTTGTTGCCGGAAATTCCTTTCGATATTCACCGGATAGGGGACGCAATCATTAATCGGCTCAAAAAGGGAAAGCCTTATTCCATTGTGGTAGTGGCAGAGGGGATTCCGACGCGCGACGGGAAAAAGGCGGCACAGTTTATTGCGGAAGAAATTGAGTATGAAACTGGATTTGAAACGCGTGAAACCGTGTTGGGTTACATTCAGCGGGGGGGAAGTCCTACGGCTTTCGACCGCAATCTGGCCACCCGGATGGGAGGACATGCCACTGAACTGATTGCCCGGGGAGAGTTTGGACGTATGGTTGCGCTTCAGGGAGATGCTATTGGTTCGGTTCCTCTGATTGAAGTAGCTGGAAAACTAAAGTTAGTTACCGAAAACCATGATTTGATAGAACAGGGAAGACGGATGGGAATCTGCTTTGGGTAACTGCTGGGTTCAGTTCTTGTCACCTGAAAATTATAAACTCAAAAACTAAAGATGAAGATTAGAAATATTGATTTGGGAGAGAAGCCTGTATTATTGGCACCGATGGAAGATGTAACCGACCCGGCTTTTCGTTTGATGTGTAAGGAGTTTGGGGCAGATATGGTTTATACGGAGTTTGTTTCAAGTGATGCGCTGATTCGCTCGGTGGGAAAGACCATGTTGAAACTGAATATCAGTGAGAAGGAACGTCCGGTGGCGATTCAAATTTACGGGAAGGATACGGATACGATGGTTGAGGCTGCGCGGATTGTGGAACAGGCTAATCCGGATATATTGGATCTGAACTTCGGTTGTCCGGTGAAGCGTGTGGCAGGAAAAGGGGCTGGTTCAGGTATGTTGCAGAATATTCCGAAAATGCTGGAAATTACCCGTGCGGTGGTAGATGCTGTAAAGATACCTGTAACCGTAAAGACTCGTCTGGGATGGGATGCTGAGCACAAAGTGATTGTGGAACTGGCTGAACAGCTGCAGGATTGCGGCATTGAGGCTTTGACCATTCATGGGCGGACGCGCGCGCAGATGTATACGGGGGAAGCCGACTGGACCTTGATAGGTGAGGTGAAAAAGAATCCCCGAATGCGTATTCCGATTATCGGGAATGGAGACGTTACTACACCCCAACGGGCTAAAGAGTGTTTTGAACAGTATGGAGTGGACGCAATTATGATAGGACGCGCCAGTTTTGGTCGTCCATGGATCTTTAAAGAGGTAAAACATTATCTGGAGACAGGGGAGGAACTGCCGCCGCTCTCCTTTAAATGGCGGATGGATGTTTTGCGCAGAGAGGTGCTTGACAGCGTGAACTTACTGGATGAGCGTCGGGGTATTTTGCATGTGCGCCGGCATTTGGCTGCATCGCCCTTGTTCAAAGGCATTCCGAACTTTAAAGAAACACGTATTGCGATGCTTCGGGCAGAAACGCTTGATGAGTTAAATGGAATATTGGATTATATAGAAAAGAACTTTGGTTCGGAACAGGATTGAATATAAAAGTTCCCCCTTAACCAGTCTGTCAAAATGGACAGGTTAAGGGGGGAACTTTGTGTATTATCCTCTTTTTCTACACAAGATGCAAGATGAATGCTTGTGTAGAAAAACAGTCAAGCCGTTTGTTGGCTTAAGCTTAAGCATTTTTTGCCTGCTCTTCCTCATGGAGCTCTTTAAAGGCAGCTTCTTCGGCTTGAGCTATGATCAGTTCGGCGTTGTCTCGCTTGTTCATTGTCCTTTGTTCAGCCTCTGCTTGTATTGGCTGATTTTCCACTTCAGGCTGGTTGGTTGGAGTTTCTGTTACCACTTCTTCTTCGGTCGTATCAGAGGCTTTTGCCGGTTGCATTTCAGCAACAGGTTTTTCTGCAGCTTGTTCGCGCTGTGCCTTTGCAGCAAAGATGGCATCGATAAACTGAGGGTCCGACTTGATTTTATTCAGAGTCTCATGAGCAGCTTCTTGTTGTGATTCCTTTTTGGAATATCCTTTTCCGGAACCGGCAGGAATTTTCTCTACGGTTATTTGCGTGTCAAAAACCGGATTCTGTTCTTGGTCGACTGACTGACCGAGCAGATTAAATTCGATTTCGAATTTGTTTTTCTGGCTCCATTCAATCAGCTTTGATTTGAAGTTGACCTCTTTTCGTGAGATTTTGTCCAAATTCAAGTATTGGCTGATGATACGCTCTTCCATGAACTTTTTACATGCTCTATACCCCCGGTCCAGATAGATGGCTCCAATAAGAGCTTCAAAAGCATTGCCACACATGTAACTATTGTGAGAAGACTGGCGGGTTGTGTATTTAATTAACTTATCCAGTCCAATCTGCACGGCTACGTGGTTCAAGGTCTCCCGCTGAACAATTTTTGACCGGGTATTGGTCAGAAATCCTTCCCGTTTTCCTTCGAAGCGTTTATAGACGATGTCGGCAACAATTGCATCCAAAATGGCATCTCCCAAGAACTCCAGACGCTCATTGTTCACTAGCCTCCCTTTTGATTTTACCGATGAAGATTTATGTAAAAGAGCCTGTTGATAAAGCCTGATGTCTCTGGGGTAGAATCCAAGTATCTTATAAAAACAAAGATAAGACTCCTTATCCTTTCGAAAAAGAAGTCTTATCCTATCTGTTATATTGCTAAACACAGTTTATTCAGTGTATTTTTTAACGATTACACATGCATTGTGTCCACCAAATCCAAAGGTATTGCTTAACGCAGCACGTACGGTGCGCTGTTGTGCTTTATTGAATGTGAAGTTCAAGCTATAATCGATGTTTTCATCGTTATCGCCTTCTTCGTGGTTAATGGTAGGAGGAACAATGTCGTTTTTAACAGTCAATACGCTGGCAATAGCTTCTACTGCACCGGCTGCACCGAGGAGGTGACCAGTCATTGACTTGGTAGAGCTGATATTTAGTTTGTAAGCATGTTCTCCAAAAAGAGCTTGAATTGCTTTTACTTCAGAAATATCACCTACCGGAGTAGAAGTTCCGTGAACGTTGATATAGTCGATATCCTCCGGTTGCATGCCTGCATCTTCTAAGGCGTTCATCATCACCAATTTCGCACCCAGGCCTTCGGGGTGAGAAGCTGTTATATGATAAGCGTCGGCTGATGCACCTGTTCCGGCCAGTTCGGCATAGATCTTCGCACCACGTGCTTTAGCGTGTTCAAGTTCTTCCAGAATCAGACATCCGGCTCCTTCACCCATGATGAAACCGTCACGACTTGCGCTAAACGGACGTGAAGCGTGTTCAGGATCATCATTGCGTGTTGACAATGCGTTCATAGAGTTAAATCCGCCAACTCCAGCCGGGAAGATAGTTGCTTCTGCGCCTCCAGCTAAAATCATGTTTGCTTTGCCCAAGCGAATGAGGTCGAAAGCAGCACCGATTGCGTTTGATGAAGATGCGCAGGCTGAAGTGGTTGTGAAGTTAGGTCCATGAAAGCCATAAAGCATTGAGATGTGACCTGATGCGATATCTGCAATCATTTTCGGGATAAAGAACGGGCTGAAACGCGGACCAATAGTGTCTTTGGTCTGTGCATAGCTCAATACTTCTTCTTCAAAAGTATGGAGTCCGCCGATACCTACTCCGAAAATAACTCCGATTCTGTTCAAATCTTCTTTTTCGACGTCGATAGCAGAGTCAGTAACTGCTTCTTTGGCTGCGGCAATGGCATATTGAGTATAAAGGTCCATTTTGCGAGCTTCCTTGCGGTCGATGAAATCGGTCGCATTGAAGTTTTTAACCTCACAAGCAAACTGAGTCTTGAATTTTGAAGCGTCGAAATGAGTAATAGGTCCTGCTCCGCTTACTCCGTTAATCAGGTTGTTCCAGAACTCAGGAACTGTATTACCTACGGGGGTAAGTGCACCAAGACCTGTTACTACTACTCTTTTTAATTCCATACAAGCAGAATTAAATTATTTTGCGTTAGCTTCGATGTAAGAGATAGCGTCGCCTACAGTCTGGATTTTTTCTGCCTGATCGTCAGGAATAGAGATATTGAATTCTTTTTCGAATTCCATAATCAGTTCTACAGTATCCAAAGAGTCAGCACCCAGGTCGTTAGTGAAGCTTGCAGTTGCTACAACTTCTGATTCTTCTACGCCCAATTTATCAACGATGATTTTCTGTACTTTTGATGCGATTTCAGACATAATTTTAATTTTTTAAGTTTATAAATAGGATAATTTATTGATTTTTCGCTGCAAAGGAATAAATATTTCTTGTTCTAAGCAAATATTCAGGCAAATAAATGCATCTTCTTTGCACAATTTAAAAGGTTGTGTGCATGAAAAGCAGTGATTTTACTTTTCTGGGGGCTTTTTGCAGAGGAGAGCACGTATAATCTATTTCTTTATGATAGAGCGCACTAAAAACCAGCAATGCCGTGCTAGGGTTGAAAGTGTTCCGTAATGATGACACATGATGTGGAACCGCTCGCGTAAGGAAGCCTTGTGATTGCGGGTGGTCATTCCTTCATTCAGATAGTCTATCAAGACGAGGTGCGTGTTATGAAGGACCCGGCTTTTCTTCATGACGCGGATACACCAGTCGAAATCGGCTGAGAAGCGATAGGCTAAATCGTAAGGCTCCACTTGGTCACGGCGGGCAAAGAAGGCCTGGTGGCAAACTAACATTCCGTGCTTGAAGCTTTTCCATGTCAGCTCTTCAGGAGCCGAAAGGCGGCGCATGCGTAGGAAGTGACCTTCTTCGTCCACGATGGCGGTTTCTCCGTAAATTACATCCGGGAGCTCGTGACCTGTGAGGGTATGTACCATCTGGAAGAGGGTATCGTCTTCATGCAAGGCGTCTCCGGCATTCAGGAAGCAGAGGTAGTCGCCGGTAGCAAGTGAGATGCCTTTGTTCATGGCATCGTACAGTCCCTTGTCGGGTTCGCTGACCAGCGTATGGATATGCTCCCGGTATTTATGGATGATATCCAGCGTATGGTCTTTTGAGCCACCGTCCACGATGATGTATTCCACATTCTTATACGTTTGTGTAATTACACTCTGAATGGTGTCTTCCAATACACTCCCCGCATTATAGGTAACGGTAATGATGGAGAATTTGGGATGTACATGATGAATATTAGGCATTGTTTCCCGTTATTTGGTTGTATATTTTGATGTATTGACCTGCCACGATATTTTCTGAATAGGTTGCGATGGCTTTTCGGTAAGCCTCGGCGCTCAAGGTCTCGTAGTCGCCCTCGGTCAGTGTCCAGTGGATTCCGTTTGCAAGGTCTTCGGCCGACTTATACTGTGCCACGTACCCATTATGTAAATGGTCTATCATCTGAGGAATTCCGCCTACATTGAATCCTACGCACGGAATGCCGCATGCCATGGCTTCTACGATGGTGTTCGGCAGATTATCCTGTAGCGAAGGGGTTACGTAAAGATCAACGGCATTGTAAATATCAACCAGTTCTTTTTCATTGCTTACATAGTTCATGGTATAGATAGGAAAGGGAAAGAGTGAAGCATACTGCTCTGCATGACTTCCCAATACCACTACACCTAAGTTTTGGCCCAGTTCCGGATCATGGTCGGCTATCTGTTTGCAGGCTTCAATGAGGTAGCTGATTCCTTTTCGTTTATCCGTTATTTTCATTGAGCCGAACAGCAGCAATTTCTTATCGGACGGCAAGTTGAGCTTTTCGCGGGCGAACTTCTTCGGGCGTGGCTTGAACAGGTTGGTATTAATTGCATTGGGGATGCTGGTTATGGCTTGTCCCTGCAAGAGTGCGCTTTGCTTCGCCATCTCTTCAAGCCAGTGGCTGCATGCCACAAAGGTGAGTTTGCTTCCTGCATAGAGCCTCGTCTTTTTTTGAAAAACCGTATGTGACAGGTCGCGCTTATGAGGGCGTTGGAGCAGTTCGCAACTTTGGCATTGTTGTGTATATTTTTTGCAGGAGCCGGCATAGTGGCAGATTCCAGTAAAGGGCCACATGTCATGCATGGTCCACACCACAGGCTTGCCCGAACGGATAATGCGTCGGATATCATTGAGCGAAAGCATACCTTGGTTTACCCAATGCAGGTGAATGACATCGGCCTGACGGAATTCAGGCAAGGAGGTGATGTCTGTTCCGGTGTTGGCAATATCCACGGCAAACAGGTTCTTGCGTTTGAAGCCATTGGCTGCCCAGATTACGGCTCTTTCCCATGCAAATTGCCAGATTCTTCTCCATGATTTCTTTAATGCAACAACGGTGACCTGGTCGGTTTGTTTGTCGCGAACCAACATTTTCGTCTTGATTCCATTATTTTTTAAAGCTTCCATCAGTCGGTTGGCTGCGATAGCCGCTCCTCCTATTCTTTCGGCTGTATTGATGATAAGTACTCTCATGGTGATTCTTTTCTTATTTTTTTGCAAAGGTAGAGAGTTTTTTCTGAACGCAAAGGCGCAGAAGCGTAAAGTTTCGGATATAGACAAAGATAAATAGAAGTGTGGGTAACTTTTTCTGATGCGGAAAAAAAAGTTGCTGCGTGTGGAAAACGGAAGTTTTTCTCCGCATGATAAACTTCCGTTTTCTTGGTTATAATCTTAAAACAGAGTCTTTGTTTTTAGAAATAGAGCCTTTGTTTTTACATTCAAAGCCTTTGTTTTTAGAAACAGAGCTTTTGTTTTGAGTTTTCTTCCATGAGTATGTGTTTTTCCATCGGGAGAAAGAAGCTTTTGTTCAAATGAAAGCGTGTTTTTACCGGTGAATATTTTTGTAAAAGGTCATGTTGGTAAGAGGCTGTGTGTGCTTTACAAAACCTTTCCTGCGATATACGAGGCATATTGGTAGCTTGTGTTTTCGTAATACATTGAACTGTTGTAATTGTCTATTTTCGGGACAATCCATGACATGGATTCGCATATATAAATAAAGGAGTATGAGGACGGGAAGGGTCTCATTGGGAATGGAATTCTCGGGAAGCCAGTCTGTTACCGGCTCCCCAAGTCATCGTGTGCGCTTTGCAGAATGGCTTTTCCCAATTCCTGACGGCGCAGGCTGGGAGTAGGTTCATCCATCAGTACCTTTCCGGAATTATTATCCATGAGGGTTACTCCGGTACTGTCGCAGAAAGCCATGCCGTTATTGTAAGTATAGAAGGCAAACGGATAAGTATATTCTTCGCCCAATACGTTTCGGCTGAAGTTGAACTCTCGGTGGTCGATGTCCATTTGTGCCAGCAGGGTAGCAGCCATATCGGTCTGATTCATCAATTTATCAATGACCATGGGCTGTTTGACGGCTCCTCCTAACCAAATCATCGGAATATGATGGATGCGAGGGTCACTTGCAGAAGCTCCGGCTGGGTAGGCAAATCCGTGATCGGGCAGGCAGACAATCAGTAGGTCTTTCCATTGTGGAAGTTGTTTCAAACGGTCGATTAATTTGCCTAAACACGCATCGGTGAAGGCGAAAGCATTCGGGATTTTTTCTTCTAACCGATGGTAAGGCACTTCAAACGGTTCATGGCTGCTTAAAGTCAGGAAAGCTGTATGCCAAGGCTTTCCTTCAGGGCGCTGCTTGATTTGATTATATAGAAATTCACATGTAATGTCATCGTTTACTCCCCACGGATTCTGACGTTCGTTCATACTGAAGTCCACATCGGCGGTCAGCTTCTGATACCCGCTTCCCAACAAATAGCTTTTCATATTGGTAAAGTTGATATCTCCTCCATAAAGAAAATCAGTGGCATAGCCCTCGTTTACCAGTTTTCCGGCAATGGAGGGAAGAGTGCGGCTCTTGGCAGGGATTTTCATGACCGAGAGCAAAGGAAAACTTTGGTAGCCGCTGAACGTACAGATGGTACCTCGGTCGGTTCGGAAGCTGTTGGCATAACAATTGGTAAAGAATACGCCTTCTTTCGCCAGCCGCTCCAGGTTCGGACTGACACCGGGTTCACCTCCTAATGATTCCATGAATACGCCTCCATAACTCTCCATCAAGATAATCAGCAGGTTAGGCCGTTTGGTGCTCAGCAACTCTACTGTGTTTTTACCAGAGATAGGGTACAAGCCATCAAAAAGCTTCTTTCGTTTGCTCTCTTCAAAGAAGTCAAATTGTTTGGCATAGTCTTGCGTTTTGCTTGCAGAAGAAAGCAGGCTGAATGCCGGATTAACAGCCGAATGATTCAGAAACTCATTGTTGCAGAAATATACCTGTCCTACATTCGAAGTGGACTCGGTTACACCTCCTCGGATGATGATAAACAAGACTCCTCCCAAAAGAAGAGTCCCGATACTTCCACTGATGCGGTGCTGGGTAGCTGGCAGTACAGCGGGAGTGAGCTTGTAGAGTCCCCATGTAGTCAATACGGATAAGAGCAGAATGCTTATAATGCGGAGCAGAATAAAGCCGATGGATACACTGGCAGCCGCATTTTTAGGAGAGTCGAGATAGAAGAATACAGACGCATCGAGCTTGAAGCCCCAAAACGGATAAAGCGCCATGTCGCCGATGAAAATCAAAGAAACCAGCAGACTGATCAGTACGTAATAAGCGGTCAATATCTTCCGTAGCGGAAATTGCTTTAGCCAGATACTGACCAGAACAGCTAACCAAGGAAGGGCAGTAAGGTATCCTGTGGTGGCGGCATCAAGGGTGAAGCCATGAAAAACGACACGTCCGTAGTCGGTGAATGAGATTCCTTTATCTGCGGCATCATTATAGAGCATGAACAGCGGTTTCTGTATCAGGAAGTATCCTAAGATGGCAGAAAAAAAAGAGAGGAGGTAAGCTATTCTTTTTTTCATATTCGTTTGTTTTTATATTGCAGGCTTTCAGCTGATAGGTTGGGAAGTGGGAAAGACTTGAGTTAACCCGTATGAAAGTCTGGTCGTTTCTTAAAGGCCTAAACAACGGCTTTATTTTCTTCCGAAGTCGGCAGGTACTTCTCCCCATTGGTCGGTTTCCCATTTGAGCAGCGGAGTGGTATACTTATTGGAATGCAACCATTTTTCGGCACGTTCAATCAGTTCAAACAATTTTTCTGTGCGCGGTGTTCGTTCCAGTTTGGTTTTGCATTTTTTTTGTTTGACCCAGTTTAAGGCATTCCGGCTGTCGGAATAGATAGGCATATCTAATCCCTTCTGCTTCAATAGAGCAAGTCCATGAACAATGGCAAGGAATTCGCCGATATTGTTGGTTCCGTAAACCGGTCCGAAGTGGAAGATTTCTTGTCCGGTGAGCAGATATACGCCCCGGTATTCCATAGGTCCCGGGTTACCACTGCAAGCAGCATCTACCGCAAGGCAATTCAGATTAAAGTTTTCAGGTAGAGCAGTAGCCGGTTTTTCTTTTTCCTCCCGGCTGAAATAGTGATGAGCAGGAGAGGCAAGTGCCTGTTCCGCTTCTTCGCGGGTGTCGAATGATTTGAAGAGAGCTCCTTTATAGTTCTTGATTTGCAACTGGCATTCTGTCCATGAGGTATAGACTCCGGGATTGACTCCTTTCCATACGACGTAGAATTTCTGTTTTCCCACTTTCTGGTTGAGGTTTTAGTAGTTTTAAGTTGATAAGTTAACAAGGCAACAAGTTGACAAGGCTATTAGATACTTTACAAAGTATTTTTAAAACCTTGTCAACTTGTCAACTGAAACCTTGTTGCCTGATTGGATTACATTCTTTCAGGAACTTCAATACCTAACAAGCCCATGGCAAGTTTTACCACTTTGCCAACGTTCTGGCTCAAGGCAAGACGGAACACTTTCAGTGCTTCGTTTTCTTCGCGTAAGATACTGAAGTCATGATAGAACTGGTTATATTCTTTTACCAAGTCGTAAGCATAGTTGGCAAGGATAGACGGGTTATAGTCGCCACCAGCCTGTTTTACCACATTCGTAAAGTCTGCCAGCATTTGGATAAGTCCTTCTTCTTTCACGCTCAGTTCAATGCCCGACGGGATGGTGGCAGGAACCGTGATACCAGCTTCGGCTGCTTTACGCAGGATAGACTGGATACGGGCGTATGTATATTGGATAAACGGACCGGTATTTCCGTTGAAGTCGATAGATTCTTTCGGGTTGAAAGTCATGTTCTTACGTGCATCTACTTTCAAGATGAAGTACTTCAAGGCTCCTAATCCTACGATACGTGCAATATCATCTGCTTCCTCTTGAGTCAGTCCGTCCAGTTTGCCCAATTCGTTGCTGGTTTCTTTGGCTGTTTCAATCATGGCTTCCATGAGGTCATCGGCATCAACAACCGTTCCTTCTCGGCTCTTCATTTTACCTTCAGGCAATTCTACCATTCCGTAAGAGAAGTGTACCAAGTCCTTACCCCATTCAAATCCTAACTTGTCTAACAGGATAGAGAGCACCTGGAAGTGGTAGTTCTGTTCGTTACCTACCACATAAATCATTTTATCGATTGGATAATCCTGGAAACGCAATTTCGCTGTACCGATATCTTGTGTCATGTAAACAGATGTACCGTCGGCACGAAGTAACAGTTTGTGGTCGAGTCCTTCAGCCGTCAGGTCAGCCCATACCGAACCATCCTCTTTGCGGAAGAAGAATCCTTTTTCCAGACCTTCCATGACCTTTTCCTTTCCTTCCAGATAGGTTTCAGATTCGTAATAAATCTTATCGAAGCTTACTCCCATCATCTTATAGGTTTCATCGAATCCGGCATATACCCAGTCGTTCATTTTTTTCCAGAGTGCGCGAACCTCGGGGTCGTTTGCCTCCCATTTACGGAGCATTTCGCGTGCTTCAAGCATCAGCGGAGACTGTGCTTCGGCTTCTTCCTTGCTCAGTCCTTTTTCCATCAGTTCAGCTACTTCTGCTTTGTAGTGCTTATCGAAAGCCACGTAGTAATCGCCGATGAGGTGGTCGCCCTTCTTGCCTGATGATTCAGGAGTTTCTCCGTTACCGTATTTCAGCCATGCCAGCATGGATTTGCAGATATGGATACCACGGTCGTTTACAATGTTCGTCTTCACCACCTTGTTTCCGTTGGCAGCCATCACATTAGCCAGTGCATTGCCCAACAGGTTATTGCGGACGTGACCCAAATGCAGCGGCTTGTTGGTGTTAGGAGATGAATATTCAATCATGACCAGCGGAGAGTTTTCAGTTGCTTTCTGAATACCCCACTGAGCATCAGCATGAATGCGGTTCAGTAATTCCACCCATACATCCGAAGCAATGGTGAGATTCAAGAATCCCTTGATTACGTTATAGTTTGCAATCGCCGGTTCGTTTTGTTTCAAGTATTCTCCGATTTCCAGTGCGGTCTGTTCCGGAGATTTTTTTGACATTTTCAAGAAAGGGAACACCACCAAAGTGAGGTGACCTTCAAACTCTTTCTTTGTTTTCTGAAGCTGTACCATCTTGGCAGGTACTTCTGCTCCATACAGTTCTTTCACGCCCTTCAGGACCGATTCGGTCAGTTTATCTTCTATTTTCATGTGTATGTAATTATTGTTTTTGTCAGTTTGAGTTTACAAAGATAGTGATTTTTGCTGAGGCTTTCTCTTTGCAGAGAGCCGCGATCTCAGTATCTTCCTAATTTTTCTTGGATGCCGTCTTGATAAGCTTTCCACAGCTTAGCAACATCTTTCAGAGAATAAGCATCTGAAAAAGGACAAGTAAACAACGCAATAGCTATGTATCCGATTACTCCGTTAAAGCCTCTGATGTATTTCACTCCCCAGTTTCTGCCGTAATGATGGTTCAGGTAGGTGGAATTTCTTATCTGATAAAAGCGTTTCCATTTTTTCTTTTTGTTGCGCTCATTCCAGGTATCATTCGAGAAGAATTTTTCCTTATCCATCAGGGCAGAAGGAATATAAAGAATTTTATAACCGGCCAGTACAGCCCGTAAGCAATAGTCGGTATCATCGCAAAAGATGAAAAGGTCTTTGTTGGGCAAACCTATTTTTTCAACAGCCTCTTTGCGGATGAATAATCCTTCGAAAGCAGTTCCCAAGATTTCAACAGGCTTGTTAATAACTTGCTTTTTCAGCTTCTTTTTATACATCGAAGAGAATGGATTGGTCAGATTGACAGCCTGGAAGTCGTTTGTAAAGATATTGCCTTCCATGAGTCGCCTGGGGGCAAGAATACCTACCTCTTCAGATGCGGTATGATCCAATAAGTTTGACAGGCAGTCCGGACGAGGAAAAACATCATCATCCATACACCATATCCAGTCGGCTCCTCTTTCCATAGCTTGCTGGATACCGGTATAAAATCCGCCGGAACCTCCCACATTCGCTTGGGTAATCACAATCAAATCCGTCTGTTCAGCCAGCCATTCTCTGGTATCATCCGTGCTGCCATTATTTACAACAATGATTGCGTGGGGACTGTTCTTTCTCAGGCAGGCGATGTTTCGCTTCAGCAGCTGACTTCGGTTATAGGTAACAACTACAGCAATAACTTTCATGGGTTAAAACATTAATAAAGTCCGTCAATTTTTCCGGGTTGAGTGCTCCGGAATTCAACCAGCAAGCGATAGCATTCTTCAGCATCAAAGCCGCGAAGTCGTGCGTATTCTTCTGCAAAAATCCGGTGCATGTGAGGTGTTGCAGGCAGTCGTTCCAAATTCTTGCATCCGCTGCGAAGATTTATCGGACCAATAGCCATCCGGTTTAAATCAACGATTTCGATGTCAATGCCCTGGTTTGTTTTGTGGAACAAGATGTTTCCGCGTCCGTAATCTTTATGTGCGTAACCATGGTCATGAAGAATGGCAGTGGTTCTTGCTACAGCACGTATGACTTCGTCTTCGTATTCAAATTTTTGTTTGAATAGATCCTCGTAGGTATAAGGGCATGTAGAGGCGAGTGTGACGTAGTAGCTGCGGTCGAATAAGAGACCGCTGCGCACATTCAAGTATCCGATTGGTTTCGGAGTGCCTACCCCGATGGATAAATACATTTGGGCATGGATGTAGGAGCGCTTTGCCTTTGACGGGCGGAATATCCCGTAAACAAAACGGTTGATGATATTAGGGCGGTGGAACGATTTGACAACAAAGTCGGTTCCCTTATAGCTTATTTTACGGAGTTCATTTCTTCCCTGATGAATGACAGTTCCTTCATGGTTTCTGAAACGCTCGGGTATGGAAAGGATAAACTCTTCCCATTGCTTGCAATCAGGGTGAACAACAACAGTACGATGGTTCAATACATTCATAATTTCCTGCAAATGTTTTTAAATCTTATCCAGTCCTTTGGTATATTTGAGCCAGTAATACTTTAAGGGATTTTTGTATTTCAGTTGTTTCCACGGGCGGCTTCCATGAGGGCGATGCCATACCGGAAGGGTGGTGAACAGATAGTTCTGAAAACCTTTTTTAGGCGCTTCGTGTGAAATGGTTACGTCATACCAGTTTTTGGTAGGGTCTAGCAAGTGGAAATCGAATGATTTCAGGAATTCGGGGGTGAGCAGCGAGCAGCAGAAACTGCAGTGCTTTTTCTCGGCATATATTTTCCCTTCATTTCCTTTTGCATGAAGATAAGGATAATTGATTTCTCCTGATTCATCTACTGTAACTGCGGCAGCAATGGCACAGTCTTTCCGTTCCGATGCCCCGTCGTATAGCTTCTGCAGGGTGTCTTTTTTGACAACTACATCCGATTCCACAATCAGCATTCCTGCATCGGCCTCAATGGCTTTTTCTTGTGCTGTCTGCAGTACGAGCAGATAGTTGGGAGAGGGATGGGTCGTTAAGTCGGCCAGGTTAACCAACTGAAACCCATAAGTACGGGATGCTTCTTCCAGTTTCCGGGTATTTTCTTCTGTACTGAAGTCATTATAAACGGTATAGGTAAACGGTACGGTAATATCCGACTCCATAATTGCCTTTATGCTTTCAAGTGTAAAGTCAATCGAGTCTTTTACCGGTGTAAGAATATGTAGACATTTCATAGGCAGTATCATTCTGAGTTTATATAATAGGTGGCTTTCCCGAAAGTAGCATCAGGAAAGTTCTTTCTGGCAGAGCTTAAGAGCAGCGGCAACGGTATCATCCATGTCTGCATACATATACTGCCCTAATCGTCCTCCAAATAAAATATTTTTTTCTTGTTGTGCCAATTCCTGATAGCGATGGTATAACTTGGAATTCCGCTCATCATTGATCGGGTAATAAGGCTCTTTTCCTACCTGGAAGTCATCCGGATATTCATAAGTAATGACGGTGGTAGGCTGTGTTCCAAATTCAAAATGCTTATGTTCAATGATTCGGGTATAAGGAATATCACCGGCAGTATAGTTAACCACCGCATTTCCCTGGAAACTCTCAATGTCAAGATGTTTATGTTCAAAGCGGAGGCTCCGGTAGTCTAAATGGCCGTAGCAGAAATCAAAGAACTCATCGATGCATCCGGTGAACAGAATTTTGTCGGCGAGTTCATCCCATTCCTTGCGTCGGGTGAAATAATTCTCTCCCAGCCGCACCTCAGTCCCTTCGAGCAAGGCATCGATCAATACGTTATATCCTCCCATCGGGATACCTTGGAAACGGTCATTGAAGTAATTGTTGTCGAAAGTAAATCGGAAAGGAATGCGTTTGATGATAAAGGCAGGGAGGTCGGTAGCCGGCCGTCCCCATTGCTTTTCCGTATATCCTTTGATTAAAGTATGATAGATATCTTCTCCGCAAAGTTTCAAAGCCTGCTCTTCCAGGTTGGCTGGTTCAGTAATTGCGTCATACTGCTGGCGTTGCTCGTTAATCTTAGCTTTGGCCTCCTCTGGAGTCTTTACTCCCCATAATTGATAGAAGGTGTTCATGTTAAAGGGCAAATTATAGAGTTTGTCCTTGAAAAGAGCTAGCGGAGAATTGGTATATCGGTTGAAGGTTGCGAAGCGGTTGACATAGTCCCATACTTCTTGGTTATCTGTATGGAAGATGTGGGCACCATAGGTATGTATCTGAATACCTGCAACTTCCTCACAATGTATATTCCCACCGCGGTGATTGCGCTTATCAATGACGATACAACGCTTTCCGGCAAGTCTGGCTTCGTGAGCGAATACAGCTCCGAACAATCCGGCTCCCACAATTAAATAATCATACTGCTTTTTCTCCATAAATGGCTTGATTTCTAAAAAACAAATTTAGGCAAAGATTTCAATACCTACAATTATTATTCAACAAAAGTATTTACCTTTGTTGACCTATTCGAGAAGAGATGAAAAAATGAAAGTCATTGTTGATAATAAAATACCTTACATCCGTGAGGCTTTAGCGCGTTTAGCGGATGAGGTGGTGTATTTGCCGGGAAAAGAGTTTACTCCGGAAGTAGTTAAGGATGCAGATGCACTGATTATCCGTACCCGTACGTTATGTAACCGTGAGTTGCTTGAGGGAAGCAAGGTGAAGTTTATAGGAACAGCCACGATTGGATTTGATCATATTGATACAGAGTATTGCCGGGAAGCCGGAATCCGGTGGAGTAATTGCCCGGGATGCAACGCAGGAGCAGTAGAGCAGTATGTACATGCTGTGCTGTTATTGCTGCAGCAGGAAAAGGGAATCGACTTACGTAAAGCCTGTTTGGGTATTGTAGGGGTAGGACACGTGGGCAGTCATATCTTGAGTATGGCTGGACGACTGGGGATGCGTGTGCTTCTGAATGACCCTCCGCGTGCCGATCAGGGAGAAAGCGGCTTTGTATCGTTACAAACCTTAGCCGAAGAATGTGATATCCTTACTTTCCATACTCCGCTTATCCGGGAAGGAAAATATGAAACCTTTCATTTGGCGGATGCCTCGTTTTTTAAAAGTCTGAAGAAGAAGCCTTATCTGATTAATACCTCAAGAGGAGAGGTGGTTGAAACAGAGGCTTTGCTGAATGCTCTGGATAACGGAGTGATTCAGGGCGCAGTCATTGATGTATGGGAACATGAGCCTCATATCAATTTAGAGTTACTGGATAAGGTCTTTTTGGGTACTCCTCATATTGCCGGTTATTCAGCCGACGGGAAGGCGAATGCTACGCGCATGGTATTGGAGGCTTTCTGTCGTTTCTTTGGAAAAGAAATTGATTTTACGATAACATTACCCGATGATTCTCATCAGGTTTATGACAAGGATGAAGATATACGTATCTTGCAACAGTATAATCCGCATCGGGATTGTGATGCGTTGCGTGCGAATCCGGAATTGTTTGAACAGTTACGTGGAGATTATCCGTTGCGGAGGGAGTAAGTTTGAGTTTTAAGTTCCTAAACGCTTGAACTTTTATAGCAAAACAAAACTGGTTTACGAAAGATATTTCGGTGATTTGTCATCCTGAACGAAGTGAAGGATCTCGTAAACATCCACATGAACGTATTCGGGATGCTTCGCTTCGTTCTTCATGACAATTTATTTTTGATTGAGCATATACTTATAAACTCACAAGTTTACAAACTCATCAACTTGCAGATTACTTGTTTAGTTTCCAGGTAAATCCGTCTTTGGTGTCTTTAACCTCGAATCCTAGCGCGGCAAGACTGTCGCGTATCTTGTCACTGGTTGCCCAGTCTTTATTTGCTTTTGCCTGCATACGTTGTTCCAGCAGCATGTCAACTACCTTACCGTAAGCTTCTTCGCGTGCTGCGTTGTTTTCTGTTTCAGCTTTCAGCCCAAGAACATCGAATACAAAGAGATGGAATACTTGCTTCAGTTCTTCTAAGTCTTCGCTACTGATTGTGGCTTTTTTGTCGATGACTGTATTAATCATACGTGTAGCATCAAACAGGTGTGAAATCACAATCGGAGTATTCAAGTCATCGTTCATTGCTTCGTAACATTTTTCACGCAGGCCTTTCGGGTCAATACCTTCGGTAGCTTTTGCCGGAGTGATGCGGTCTAAGTTTTTCACTCCTTCCATTAAGCGTTCCAACCCTTTTTCTGCAGCCTGCAATGCTTCGTTGCTGAAATCAACTGTGCTGCGGTAATGTGCCTGAAGGATGAAGAAACGGATGGTCATGGCTGAATAAGGCTGAGCGAGCAACTTGTTTGAACCGGCAAAGAACTCATCGAGTGTGATGAAGTTTCCCAATGACTTACCCATCTTTTGTCCGTTGATGGTTATCATATTGTTATGCATCCAGTAATGTACCATATCATGTCCTTGCGATGCAACGCTTTGTGCAATTTCGCATTCATGGTGGGGGAAAATCAAGTCCATTCCTCCTCCGTGAATATCGAAGTTTTCACCTAAATATTTGCGTCCCATGGCTGTACATTCGCAGTGCCATCCGGGGAATCCGTTGCTCCATGGTGAAGGCCAGCGCATGATATGCTCCGGTTGTGCACATTTCCAAAGAGCAAAGTCTGCCGGATTATGTTTTTCCTGCTGTCCATCCAGTTCACGGGTCGTATTGATTACGTCGTCAAGATTGCGTCCTGACAGCTTCCCGTAGTGGTGATCTTTATTGTATTTCGCCACGTCAAAATAAACAGAGCCTTGGCTTTCGTAGGCATAGCCGTTTTTCAGAATTTCTTCTACCAGCTGGATTTGCTCAATGATATGTCCTGATGCATGAGGTTCAATGCTTGGAGGAAGTACATTGAGGGCTTCCATTGCCTTGTGATAGCGGTTCAGGTAATATTGAACCACCTCCATCGGTTCCAACTGTTCCAGACGGGCTTTTTTGGCGATCTTATCTTCTCCTTCGTCGGCATCATGTTCCAAATGACCTACATCGGTAATGTTACGTACATAGCGTACCTTGTAGCCCAGATGGGTGAGGTAGCGGAAAAGGATGTCGAAGGTAATTGCCGGACGTGCATGACCTAAATGCGCGTCTCCATATACTGTAGGTCCGCATACATACATGCCTACGTGAGGGGCATGAATCGGAACGAAGGTTTCTTTCCGGCGGGTTAACGTATTGTAAATGGTTAGTTTATTCTCCATAATGAATTGAGTTAATGCCACAAAGTTACAATTTTTTTCGAAGGAATGAGATAAAGCCTCATTGGTTTTTTACTTGTTTCGGACAGAGAGATGTTTTTCAGATGGAAAAGGGAGGCGGGATGTTTTGGCTTTTACCGAAAAGGCAGCATGGTAATTGATGGGCAGTGGCTTGCCAGCGTCTGGCTGGAGATTTTATTTCATTAAGATAACACCGCCGTTGGGTTGAATGGTTACCGGTACGGATGTAGCCGTCTTGACGGATAACTCCTTCCGTTGAGGCTCTCCTTGCTTGCCATCTGTATAGGTAACAACAACATCTCCATTATTCAGCATCGGGAGATTAAGAGAAAGCTTTAGTGACTCTTTTTGTGCGTTGATTCCGGCAATGTACCAACGGTTTCCGTGACGGCGTGCAAGGACAGCGTATTTCCCCGGATAGCCGTCGATGAATACTGTTTCATCCCATGTAGTAGGAATCTGTTTCATAAAGTCGAGTGCTACCTTAGGAGCATCAGTCAGGTTATTGGGAGCCAACGCAAAGTTCTGAATCGGGTTTTGGAAGAGCACTGCAGTAGCCAGCTGGAATACATCCGAAGTGCGGCGTGTAGTTCCCCCGTCATTGGTCCGGTTATACCGTTTGTTCAGGAAAGTACCTCCAAATTCCATAGAGCCTACCGCATTGCGGATAAACGGATGCAAGCATGCGTTAAAAGCTTCATTGTCGTTGAAGTGTTGGTTGAAAATCAGGTTTTCGGAAGCCAGCACCGCCTCACTTCCTACATAGTTGGGGTACATCCGTTCCCATCCGCGCGGAAGGGTACAACCATGGAAGATGACCATTAAGCCATGATCATCAGCATCACTTAAAATGGCTTCATACAAGCGCATGGTTTCTTGCTTATCGCCTCCGAAGAAGTCCACTTTGATGCCTTTTGCACCTATTTTCTGCAACCATTTCATTTCACGTTTGCGTGTAATCGGGTTGTCCATGATGTTAGTCGGACTTTGTTCAATATCGTTCCAATAGCCGCTTGAGCTATACCATACTATAGGTGAGACATTTTTGCTCTGAGCGTATCTGGCCAATTCTTCCATTCGCTTGTGACCGATATTTTTGTCCCACCAGTTATCTATCAGGAAGAACTCATACCCCATTGCTGCAGCCAGATTGATATAACGTATCTGGTCATCGAAGTTGATACTTCCGTCTTGCCATAAAATCCAGCTCCATGTGCCTCTTCCGAATTGATAAGTATGCTCACTTTCGTAGCGAGGTTCTACCACATCCCATGGAACCGTTGTTTCAACGATGGGCTTCAGATTATTACCCACGGTGATGGTACGCCAGGGAGTTACGCCCGGTAAGGCAATACCCGGAGCTGATGTGCCGTTGCCGTTGTTTTCTTCGGGCATCGGATAAGCTATGGTGTAAAGTCCTTCCGGAGTGGCATCACTTAAGCGGGAAGCACAGAATTTGCTGTCTACTCCTGTTTCACTGACCAGTGCCCATCCGTCGTTCCCGATACGGAACAATCCGGGGAATGTATAGCCGTGTCCGTATTGTGAACGTGTGTTCATGGGCGCATCGGGAGTATATTCTTCTTCATAGCTTGGCTTGGTACGTTTCCAGCCAATCATGGCATCGCTTTGCGGAGTAAGGAAAGTCGTTGTATATTCAGGAAAGTCGAATCCGGTTTTTTCTTCATTGATAACCATACTTCCGGTTTCGCTTGACTTGGGAATTTCATAGCGGAAAGCTACATCATTGTTGCTTACGCGGAAAACGATATTGACCGGTTGCTTGTTTGTATTCTGCAAGCGAACGGTCAGTTCATTGGCTGCATAGTTAACAACGGAGCGTTTGATCCGGTCTTGTGTATATGTTTTGTTTATCTGGCTGGTTTCTTGTCCGATGAGTGACATACCTTGGCTGAAATTTCCTGTATTGGCAATAAATCCGAGAGGTGATTTTTCGAGAATGGTTTTTCCGTCATAAGAAACCGAATACATGGGTATTCCTCCGTTGACTGCCAAATCTACTTTCAGGCGCGTATTAGGACCGGTTACTGTAATAGACTGTGCCAATGCCTGTGAGGCAAGTAAAGCGAAGGCATAAAATAGTCTTTGTTTTTTCATGAGTATAGTCTGTAATAAAATGATTAGATGAAAGCAAAATTAATGAATGTATGTTACGATAGGCCATCCGTCGGGGCTCCAGTTCATTTCCCGGATGAACAGCTTGGGAGCTCCGTTTTCGGCTAAAGCGTAGGCATGGCAGATGAAATAATCTTTTCCGTCTAAATGATAAGCCGAGTTATGTCCGATGCCGGCAAAATCTTTATTCCCCTCTATTACCAGCGAGCCGCCTCCTTTATCCATGGGCATTCCTTCTTTATCCAAGTAAGGTCCGGTAACCGTTTTCGAGCGTCCCACTACCACTTTATAATCACTCTTTTCGCCCCGGCAGCAATAGTCGAAGGAAACAAAGAGATAATAGTAGTCGCCATGTTTCATGATAAAAGGAGCCTCTACCGCTCCGTCACCGGGATTTTTATCATCGAGTTCGAACGTACGTTCACGGCGTGATAAAGAATACCATTCTTCCGGTTGGGCCACTGCGTTCATGTCGGGAGTGAGTTTCACCATTTTTATGCCGTCCCAAAAAGAACCGAAGCTCATCCACGGGGCTCCTTTCTCATCGATGATGATGTTGGGGTCGATTGCATTCCACATGTCTCGGTTCGGTACCGACTGGATGACCTTTCCGTGGTCAGTCCATTTAAACTTCGGGTCAGTCGGATCGAGCGTTGGATTTGTAGCATGTCCGATGGCAGAGGTGTTTTTAGCGAAAGCCGAACAAGAATAAAACAGATGATATAATCCATTATGGAAAATAATATCTGGAGCCCACGTGTGGCCCTGATACCCTTTGATAGCTTCGACTGCCCATCCGGGAGCTTCGGCAAATACCGGTTTCTCAAATTTCCATGTCTTTAAATCTTTTGACGACATGACAGAGATTCCCTGACCAGTGGCAAACAAATAATAGGTATCACCTTGCTTGGCTAATACAGGGTCGTGTGACATGACTTTTGAAATAGGAACTTCTGTTGGCTTTACGGGGGAAGATGCACTGGCTATACTTGCTATGGCAAGCAAACAGGCTGATAAAGTTAAGAGTTTCATATTAGTGTGTATTAAATTGTTTTCCGGGTTTCTTTTTTACAAACATAGTTCTTATTAGTGAGAATTGGGTAGACAAAATAAAGAAATAGGTGGATAAATGTGCATTTGAGTGTATCTCTTTCCATACTTGCTGTGAAGAGACGAAGGCGGAAGGGAGGAATAAAAAATGCCTTGACGTTTTGATTAAAACGTCAAGGCGTTCAGATGTATTCTCCTTGTTGTTTGTAAGAAAACGCGGAGGCGTTTTTTTTACTGGTTTGCGGAAAGAAATATACCGGTAAAGAGATTAATCTAAAGTAATGCTGCGCACCTTTAAGTTTTCTTCTTTTAAAAAGATGGAAGCCGATTCACGGAATTTTTCAACCGATTCGGTTGTCAGAAATTCGCACCGTGCGTTTTTTGAGCAGCGGATGTCCATTTCCGGATGTCGGTGCAAATAATTTTTCAGACTTTCACTTACCAGCTCGCCCTGTGATACCAGCCGGATATGGGAGGGGGTGAACCGGCGTATTTTGTGGATGAGCAATGGATAGTGCGTGCATCCTAAGATAAACGTATCAATAGCCGGGTCTTTTTCAAGTAGACTCTCTATGTATTTGCGTACAAAAAAGTCGGCTCCTTCAGAGTTGAATTCATTGTTTTCAACCAAGGGTACCCAAAGCGGACAAGGAACTCCAGAAACTTGTATGTCGGGGAAGAGTTTGCGAATTTCAAGGGGATAAGAGAGTGAGCGTACCGTTCCGGCTGTAGCAAGCAGTCCGACATGACGGGTGTGGGTTATATCACCAATACACTCTACTGTAGGCCTAATTACTCCTAAGACACGGCGCGTTGGGTCAAGGAAAGGAAGGTCGTTTTGCTGGATGCTGCGCAGAGCTTTTGCAGAAGCTGTGTTACAAGCCAGAATCACCAGCGGGCAGCCTAATTCAAAAAGTCTCCGTACGGCCTGAAGCGTAAATTCATAAACCACTTCAAATGAGCGCGAACCATAAGGAGCGCGCGCATTGTCTCCCAGATAGAGATAGTCATAAGAGGGAAGCAGTTCGCGGATTTTGCTGAGAATGGTAAGCCCGCCATATCCAGAGTCGAATACTCCAATGGGGCCGGTAACCGGGATAGAAGAAATAGGCATGTTGTGTTTTAGTTTTTGAGTTCTTAAGCTTTTGAGTTTTCTCTCATTTTATGATATGTTCATAGCATGCTTACATACTCAGAAACTGAAGAAACAAGTCTTTATTATAAAATTTGAGTTTTTAAGCTTAGGCTTCCTTGTTTTTTATCGGTAAACGGATACCGGTGAACAGGAAAGTGTAAACTTAAAAACTCAAATGTATTTTAAACTTTCAAAACTTATTGTGCTGGAGCAGCTGGAGTATACGGAGCGGCTGTCAAGCTGATTCCTAAGTTCGTTTTGATGTCGTTTGTAATGTCTTTAGATGATGATTCGTTGATATACGGAATGTCTGTACGGTTCAAGTCGAAAGCATAAGTATAACCACCTGCCTGACCTACAGCCTTGATGGCTTTGTCTAATTTGTCGTAGATAGGATCCATCATCTTTTTGTAAGCAGCTTCTAACTGTTGCTGTGCATCCTGCTGGAACTGCATTCCTTTTTCCTGAAGTTCCTGAAGTTCTTTCTGGCGACGTTCTTGGATGTTTTGTGGCAAGGTGCTCTGTTCTTTCTGATATTCAGCGAATTTTTTGCTGAACTCGTCAGAAGCGCGTTTGATTTCGGCTTCGTACTGTTTCTGCATAGCCTGGATATCAGTCTGTGCCTTGGCAAATTCAGGCATTACCTGAATGATATCCATTGAGCGGAAGTGTGCAAACTTTTGTGCAAATACGCTCATCGGAGCGATGAGCAAAAGTAATAAAGCAATTTTCTTCAACATAGTCTTTTATTTTATTGTTTTTATTAGATGCAAATGTATGAAATTAATTTGAATATCCTAATTTTGAAAGTACTTCATTGCTGATATCAATGCGTGGGGAAGCAAAAATCATGCTTTGAGCAGAGGCTCGGTCAATTACAGCATCGTATCCTTTAAGGGTTGCAATGTCTTTCACCGCATTGTAAACCGCATTCTGTATTGGCTCTATCAGTTCTTGCTGTTTTTTTGCCAGTTCTCCTTCCGGTCCGAAAAAAGTTTTCCGTAATTCAGCCACTTCTTTTTCCTTGGCTATAATTGCTTCTTCTTTTTGGGTGCGCTGGTTGGCCGAGAGAGAGGATGCCTGTTTTTGATAAGCTTCATAGAGTGATTTAGCTTCGTTGGCTTTTGCTTCAATCTGGCTTTGCCGGTTTTTAGAAAGAGATTCCATTTGTTGGGTTGCTTGTTGGTATGCCGGAATGCGTTGCATGATGTATTCCATGTCAACCAAAGCAAACTTCTGTGCATTTGCCGTAACCATGCAGGTTATAAGCAGCAGAGCGGAAAGGATAAACTTTTTCATAAGTATTTGGTTTTTGAGTTTTTGAGTTTATAAATTTTTGAGTTCTTAAGTTTGTCACAGTGTTGCTTCATCTATGATAGCTTATGAACTCAAAAATAAATAAACTCACAAACTTATAAATTAGAATTCTTGTCCGATAATAAAGTGGAACTGACTTCCGCTGTACTGGGTAGAACCATTAATCTTGTCGAATCCATAAGCCCAGTCAATACCCATCATACCAATCATCGGGAGGAAGATGCGGACACCCACACCTGCCGAACGTTTCAGCTGGAAGGGGTTGAAGTCGGTTACTTCATTCCATGCATTACCAGCTTCCACGAAGCCCAGAGCATAGATGCTGGTTGAGTTTTCCAGCATCAATGGGTAACGGAGTTCTGCACCTAAGCGGATGTAAGCATATCCTTCTTGTCCGTATGGAGTCAGGGCTCCGTTTTCATAACCACGCAGTGCGATGGTTTCTGAAGCATAGTTGTAGCTGTATCCGGTCATACCGTCACCACCCATATAGAATGTTTCAAAGGGCGAGCGTTTATGTTTGTTGAAGTGTCCCAGAATACCAAACTCGGTACGTGTCATGATAACCGGACATTTCTTGATGTCCATCAGGGCTGTATAGGTTTTGGCTTTGAACTTCCACTTGTGGTATTCAATCCAGCGGTACATGCTGGCAGCATCTTCATAATTGTCTTTTCCGTAAGTGGCAAAGTCTTTCTTGCTGAACAGTGAGTACGGAGGTGTAATCTGTACCGAAGCCGAGAATTCTGAACCGTAACGTGGGAAAATCGGGTTGTCGGTTGAGTTACGTGCCAGTGTCAGGTTCAAGCTCAAGTTGTTACAGTTTCCGGTACTCATGTACTGTCCGTTATTCAACTTGATGTATAAGTAGCTCCAGTCTTTCAGCATGAATCGCTGATAAGACAATTCAGCACTCAAGGTAAAGTAGTCATCGGGCCAGCGCAAGCGTTTACCCCATCCTACAGATACACCGAACATCTTGATAGACTTGTCAGGGTCATAAAACGATTCGTAGTTGTTGTAATAGTTATTATAACCATGCATTCCCAATCCGGTAATCATATTGTAGTAGTTGTTCATTACGGCTGAGTTGTAATATTGGCTGCTGACGTCAGTCTGTACCGAGTAGAATGCCGAAACAGAGAACGAGTTCGGTCGTTTTCCTCCAAACCATGGGTCCATGAAAGATACGCTGTATGACTGGTAATAGCGTCCGTTGGTCTGTCCGCTGATGGTCAATGTCTGTCCGTCACCTTGCGGTAAGATACCCCGGTAGTTGTCATTCTTGCGGAACAGGTTTGCGAATGAGAAGTTGGTGAACTTCAAACTCAATTTACCGATGACACCGGTTTGTCCCCAACCGGCAGAGAACTCTACCTGGTCGTTCGCTTTTGATTCCAGTCCCCAGTTAATGTCTACGGTTCCGTCTTGTACATTCGGCTGTACATCCGGTTGGATATTTTCCGGGTTAAAGTGTCCCATCTGAGCGATTTCTCGGTAAGAACGTTCCAGTGCCTCCTTGCTGAAGAGATCTCCCGGACGGGTACGGAGTTCGCGTCGTACGATGTTTTCATACAAGCGGTCGTTACCGTTGATGCGTACATGACTGATGCTTGCCTGCGGACCTTCAATGATACGCATTTCCAAGTCAATAGAGTCACCGTCAATATTTACCTCCACCGGGTTCAGCTGATAGAATACATATCCCCGGTTATAGTAATTGTTACCGATGGCATCTTCATCGGTAGAGATACGTTCATTCATTAACTTCTGATTATACACATCGCCTTTCTTCATGCGTAGCTGTTCAGAAAGCAAGTCGGAAGGATAGACTGTATTGCCCACCCACGTAATGTCGCGGATATAATATTTCTGACCTTCGTAAATTTTCATGTAGACATCTACTGTTTTTTCATCGTAGGGTGAAACACTGTCTACTTCGATTTGTGCATCACGGTATCCTAACTCATTGTATTTTTCAATGATTTTCTGCTTATCCTCCTCATAGCGTTCGTCAATGAACTTCTTGGCACGGAAAAGGTTGACCAGTTTTCCTTTTTCGTTTGTCTTTTTCATGACGCGCTTTAATTTTTTGTCGCTTAAAACTTCATTGCCTTCGATGGTTATCTGATGAACTTTGACTTTAGCCTTCTTGTCAATGTTTACATCAACGAATACCTGGTCTTTATTGGCAGGGTCTTCCCGTTCAAGGATATTGATTTCTGCATTCTTGAATCCTTTTTCATCAAAATGTTTCTTGATAAGGATTTTTGCGCGGTCTATCATGTTGGGAGTAACCTGCATACCTTTCTGGAAACTTAATTTTTCCTCCAAGTCTTTTCGCTCACTTTTCTTTACTCCATGGTAAATTACATCTGAAATACGCGGGCGGCGTTTCAATTCGATGGACAGGTAGATTTTGTTCCCTACAATCTTGTCGGCAATGATTTTCACGTCAGAAAAAAGCCCATGCCGCCAATAGCGTTTTAAAGCACCGGTGATATCATCTCCGGGAATAGTTATAACTTGTCCGGCAGCAAGTCCGGAGATTCCAATCAAAACATAGTCTTCATAGCCCGGTATCTCATTGATTTTGATATCGGCTATTTCATATTTCTTGGGAGTTCCGTTATAAAGGATAGTAGGTTTGTAAATGGTGTCATTTAGGGCTCCCTGTGCTTGTGCCCGGGTTGACAATCCGGTCAAGAAGCAGGTTATGGTCAATAGGATAAGTGAAAGACGGTATTGCATTTTTATATCTTAACTTATATTTGTTCACTAGTTTTGCCGAATCGGCGTTCTCTTTTTTGGTAATCACAGATGGCTTTGTGAAATTCTTCTTCCTTAAAGTCGGGCCAGAAGGTGTCACAGAAATAAAGTTCAGAATAAGCACATTGCCAAAGCAGGTAGTTACTTAAGCGAACCTCCCCTCCCGTGCGGATAAGTAAGTCTGGGTCAGGCATAAAGTTGGTGCTCAAGTGACTGCCTATGGTCTTGTCTGTAATGTCTTCTGCATGCAGTTTCCCGGAAACTACTTCATGAGCTATTTGTTTTACAGCTTCTGTTATTTCCCATTTAGATGAGTAACTCAGAGCTAAGGTAAGACACATGCCGGTGTTTCGGGAGGTGCGCTGAATACATAGGTTCAAGCGATCTAATACCTTTTCGGGTAATTTACTGGTGTCACCGATAATGCGGAAACTGATGTTGTTTTTCATAAAAGTTTCCTCTTCGATTGAATCCATGAGTAGGTTCATCAGTGCAGCAACTTCATCTACAGGGCGATTCCAATTCTCGGTAGAGAATGTATAGAGTGTAAGATATTTCACTCCTATCCGTGCAGCTTCTTCTGCAATGACATGTACCGTTTCGGCACCCGCTTGATGCCCAAAGGTACGAATATGACCGCGTTGTTTAGCCCATCTGCCATTGCCATCCATGATGATGGCAATGTGGGCGGGAATGCGGTTCTTGTCTATTGAGTCTATATTATGTTGCATGGTTTGTTATGTTTCAATAGAGTTATCTGTTACCATTTGGGGAGAAATCCTAAATGGTTGATGCGTCCGCGAGTTATTTTCCCATCTTTCCATACAATCCAGATAAAATGGTTTCCTTCGGAATTATCTGTGCAGCATGAGAAACTGCCGTGCTGATTGGCATCATATCGTTCAGCAAAGTATGTGGGAAGATATTCTTTTTCTGAAGCTTTCTGCCAAGTGCGGCCATGATCAGACGAAACGTAGAACGCTTCAAAAGGTTTGACTTTTTGGTTACGTTTCTGACTTTCTCCGCCGAAAGCATACAGCTTCTTTCCGTAAGGAATCATAACGATATCTTTCAAGTTCGGGCAACCTGAACTTTGGTTTGCGTCGTATTGGCTCCATTGTTTGTCGGTTGATAAGCGGTGGAACACCAAGGCGCATGTGTCGGCTTCACTTCCTCGGTCATTATATGCCAATACGATGGTTTGTGTCAAGGAAGAGTTATAAGGCAATGTGTTAGTCGCAACAAAGAGAGGCTGCGAAATTGGAATGCTTAACTCTGAAGTCGGATCTGTATGATACTCTGTTCCTTTGACATATCCGTAGGCTCCGTTCTTCTTGATAAAAAGAACTTCAGCTAATTCTCCGGTTGTCTGTTTGATGTTGCCAGCACCAATTAATAGCTCTACCTCTTTCGCGTAAGGACCTTCAGATTGGTTGGGCGCATCTGAATTAAACCAAATGAGGCCAGATTGATTATTGGTTGTTGTTGCTTTTAAGAAAATCCGGTCGTTGCTACTCCATAAAGTTGCCGATTGTGCATCCCATTTAGCATAGGAACTGATATTGGTGGTTTCCCATCCGGAGGGCTGACCATTTACGATTTTGTTATAGAAGTAAGCCGGTTTTCCTTGGGCGTCTTCACCGAAAACAAATAATGTATTATGGGCAAAGATTGCTTTTTGCTTAATTACGTCCTTCCCAAATAGCATGTCATCGAAACTTTTCCATGAAATGGAATCTGGATCTTGGGTGTGACGGTTAATTTTAACTGTATAGGGTAGTCCTTTCTTGAGATCGTAAGTATAGACTCTGAATTTCAAGCTATGGTCGGTTGTGACGGTGAAATTAATAGAATCGGTACTCGTCCAAGTGGTATCTTGTCCGTTCTTTTCATAAGCAATGATTTCGGTATCTGCAGTAATACTTGTCAATACTTTATCTAAGTGAACTCCCATGGGAAGAGAGTCTTTGTTTTCAATGGTGCGCGTTTGCTGGTTGATGGTAAATGGATATTTTGCACAGTTAATTGTATCAACGTATGCACTATCTTTCCCATTTTTGTCTTTCCCGATTCGGTCAATGTGTAATGTACCAAGTTTGAAGCTGGTTATGCTGGTTTCAGAACCATAATCAATCACAACCTCATCGTTGTCCAGACAAGATGTTACTATAGGAGTCACAGCGAAAAGTGCCGCTATTAGCGGTAAATACTTTATTTTCATTTGCAAATGAGTTCTTTTGTTACAAGTTGCAAAAGTAGAAAGTTTTTTGTCGAATCTGTACTTTTAAGGGAAGTTTTATATAAAATTATGGATAAACCTTGTTTTTTTATTTGCCAGTCAAGACTTTCTATTGCTTTTCGGACATAATAATTGTGACGTAAGAGTTTGGTTATGTGGTTACCGCTTGACCTCAGACAAGGCTTTTCGGGCAAAGTAGGAGCTCAAGCGGTATAACTTAACTATAGTTTGTCAGAACTGTCAGATTCTTTTTTGTGTATGACGTGTGTAATCGTTGCGCCGTCAAAAAGAGACTGGGATTTTACATGTCCGGAAGGGATACGAGGTGCTTCTACTCCATGGTATAACGGTGTCTGCGCTTGTTCTATATAAGCTTCATCCCATAAATCACTGTTGATAAACGACTGAAGAAGTTGGGCACCGCCTTCTACTAACAGCGACTGGATTTTGCGTTGGTGGAGTTCTGCCAGAATCAGAGGCAAGATGTTTTGATTGAAATCCAGCGTAATATAAGTTCGGTTTTCAGAAGACGGATGTTCCTTTTCCGTGAATATAAGCGTAGGAGTTTGCCCGTCAAACAGGTGTAAGCTTAAAGGAAGAGTTAGATTACGGTCAATAACCAGCCGGAGTGGGTTGTCTCCATACCAATGACGTACGGTCAGTGACGGATTATCAAGCAGGGCAGTTTTTCTTCCCACTAGGATAGCCTTATGTTCGGCACGCAGTTTGTGTACGTGCAGCGAGGTCAGTGGGGTGGAAAGTATAACCGGAGAGCCCGTAGAACGGATTATATCTAGGTATCCATCGGCCGACTGTGCCCATTTTAAGGTGATATAGGGGCGTTGCTGTAAGTTGAATGTAACGAAGCGGCGAATAAGGGCTTTGCATTCGTCTTCTAAGACTCCGACAGTTACTTCAATTCCGGCTTCGCGTAGCTTCTTTATACCTCTTCCTGAAACTTGAGGGAACGGATCGATGCAGCCTATAACAACTCGGTGAATGCCTTTGCTGATGATAAGATCGGCGCATGGAGGGGTTTTCCCGTAGTGAGAACAAGGTTCGAGGCTTACATAGATTGTTGATTCGGGAAGCAGACTTTCATCTTTGACGGAGCGGATGGCATTCACTTCGGCATGCCCCTCTCCGCACCGCACATGATAACCTTCCCCAATAATGCGGTCTTGATATACAATTACGGCTCCCACCATAGGATTGGGAGCTGCATTTATTAAGCCGTTGGCTGCCAGTTGTAGGCAACGCTGCATATATTTTTCATCATTTGTCATACGCGTTGTTGGTTTTTATCGTTACATTTGTAAACTTATGAATCCTCTTTATTATCATATTAAACAGCGGCTCTTGTCTTCGGCTTATGAAGAAGGTGAAGCTGCATCGCTTGCCAAATGGATTTTGGCAGAAGTATTTGACTTTTCAATGTTAGAGCTTTATACAGGCAAAGATACAAATTTTCCACAGGAATGCAGGGAACGGTTAGACAATATTCTGACTCGCTTGGAGCGATTTGAACCGATACAATATATAATAGGTGAAGTTCAATTCTGCGGATTGGATTTTAAAGTAACCCCGGCAGTTCTGATTCCTCGTCCGGAGACAGCCGAGTTGGTTGAGTGGATTGTGGGTGATTGTTCTTGCCGTCCGGGTGTGCGTGTGCTTGATATAGGTACAGGTAGTGGTTGCATTGCAGTTTCGCTGGCTTCTCGGCTGGAAGAAGCTAAGGTTACAGCATGGGATATATCTCCGCAGGCTTTATCGGTGGCACGCCAAAATGCTCAAGTCAACCGGGTAGCAGTTGATTTCTGTGAGGTAGATGTCTTGCAAGATGACCTGCCAGAGTTGACGGTTGATGTACTGGTGAGTAATCCTCCTTATATTGCTGAGCGGGAACGAGTGGATATGGAACGTAACGTACTTGACTATGAACCTGAGTTGGCTTTGTTTGTTCCCGATGATGACCCGTTACTGTTTTACCGCCGTATAGCTCATGTCGGGAAAAAGGTCCTGGTATCAGGAGGGAATTTATATTTCGAAATAAACCGGGCTTATGGGAAAGAAACAGTTGATTTATTAGAAAGTCTGGGTTATCACTCTGTGGAATTACGGAAAGACTTGTTGGGCAATAACCGGATGATTAAAGCGATAAAACCATGAAAAATTATACGGAAAAAGAATTGAAGTTAAAGGCTGAAACTTATTGCTCGTCAGCCGAACGTTGCCCGGTTGAGGTGGAAGAAAAACTGAAACAATGGGGGGCAGAGGCAGAGGTGGCAGAGCAGATTTTAGCTTCTTTGTTTAAAGAGCGCTATCTTGATACGGCGCGCTATTGTTGCTTTTTTGTTAGAGACAAGTATCGTTTCAATCAATGGGGGCGGATGAAGATAGCCCAAGCTCTCCGGATGAAGCGGCTACCGGTCAAAGATATCGAGGTAGGATTAGAGGAAATCGACGAAGATGAGTATGCTGGGATATTGAAAAAAATGCTGCATCAAAAGATGCGTAGTATAAAAGCAAAGACACCTTATGAACAAAGTGTGAAGTTGATACGCTTTGCCGTGGGCAGAGGATTTACCATGGATGAGGTGTTGCGCTATGTGAAGCAGGTAGAAGCAGATGGATATCTGGATTGATTTAAAAGAATTTTTCTTTCCCCGCTGGTGCTTGGTCTGTGGAAGGAAACTGTTACGTGAAGAGCATGCTGCCTGTATTTCTTGTATGGGAGGGTTGCCCAGAACTGGTTTGATGAATACGCCGGGAAACGAAATGGAGCGGCTGTTTTGGGGGTTAGTACCTTTAGAAAGAGCATCCTCTTTATTTTTATATACAAAAGGAGGGGCAGTGGCGCAATTGTTATATGCCATGAAGTATCATGGACGCCGTTTGCTGTGTTGCCAAATGGGAGAACTGATTGTGTCAGAGATAGGGGCATCGGGCTTTTTTGATGGGATTGACTTCCTGATTCCGGTTCCTTTACACAAGTCTCGCCTAAGGAAGCGAGGGTATAATCAATGCGACTGGCTGGCACGGGGAATATCCTCGAAAACCCATATTCCTATCTGTACAACGGCACTTCGTAGAGAGAGGAACAATCAAACTCAGACTCATTTTTCGAGTTATGAACGGTGGGAAAATACCATATCGCTTTTTCGTTTAACACCGGAGGCCGCTCGGCTTGAAGGAAAGCATGTTTTGTTGATTGATGACGTATTGACTACGGGCGCCACCCTTGTGGCATGTGCCACAGTTTTATCTAAAGTAAAGGGCTTGCGTATCAGTGTGCTGACATTGGCTTGGGCAAAATATAATGCGATATAGAAAAAACACAGCAAATATCATGGTTTTAGTAAATTTAATACCGGTAAATTTCTTAATCCCGTCAGATTTCCATAATTTTGCAGAAACATTTATCAGATATTAAAGTTAAGTTATGAAAGCATTGGAAAGATTATTTGCAGAAAAGTTGCTGAAAGTTAAGGCAGTTAAGATTCAGCCGGCCAACCCTTTTACATGGGCTTCAGGTTGGAAATCTCCTATTTATTGTGATAACCGTAAAACGTTGTCATATCCTGCACTTCGTAACTTTGTGAAGTTGGAAATTTGTCGTGTAATTCTTGAGAAGTTCGGTGAAGTGGATGCGATTGCCGGAGTGGCTACGGGTGCGATTGCCCAAGGCGCTTTGGTGGCAGAAGAACTGAATCTTCCTTTTGTATATGTTCGTTCAAGTCCGAAAGATCACGGATTGGAAAACTTGATTGAAGGTGAACTCCGTCCGGGTATGAAAGTAGTGGTTGTAGAAGACCTGATTTCAACTGGTGGAAGCAGTTTGAAAGCTGTTGAAGCCATCCGTCGTGATGGTTGCGAGGTAATCGGTATGATTGCGTCGTTTACTTATGGATTTGACGTTTCGGCTGAAGCATTTAAAAACGCAAAAGTAGAGTTGGTTACTTTAACTAACTATAATGCGGTTTTGGAAGTTGCCTTGAAAACAGATTATATTAACGAAGAAGATATTCCAGTTTTGCAGGCTTGGAGAGAAGACCCTGCTCATTGGACCGGCAAATAATTACTGATTGAAATTTGTCTTTGCATTTTAGGCACAGGTTACACGAGGCATTGGGCTGAAAAGCTTTTTGCAAGTCGTGAAATCTGTGCCTAAAGCTTATTAATACGAAAAGAATACCAACATGGCAGTACAATTTGAAAGTAGCATAAAGCATGTTCCTTATAGTCAGGAACGGGTATACAATAAACTCTCTGATTTAAATAATCTGGAGTCAGTGCGTGAACGTCTGGATTTATTGAAAGATAAGTTAGACGGAAAACTGGAAGATATGAACTTTGATACAGATTCGCTCACCTTAAAGGTGCAGGGGATAAGTCTGACGCTTCGTATTGTGGAACGTGAACCGATGAAATGTATCAAGTTTGAAGGTGATAAGAGCCCCATTCCGTTGAATCTTTGGATTCAGATTTTGCCGGTTACCGACGAGGCGGCAAAGATGAAAGTTACAATCCGGGCTGAAGTAAATATGTTTATGAAAGCGATGGTGTCGAAACCTTTGCAGGAGGGAGTGGAAAAATTGGCAGATATGCTAGCAGTAATACCTTATTAAATAATAAAGAACAGATATGGCTCAGAAACTTTGGGAAAAGAATGTTCAGGTAAATGCCGAGATTGACCGCTTTACCGTTGGACGTGACCGGGAAATGGATCTTTTTCTGGCTAAACATGATGTACTTGGTTCAATGGCTCACATCACGATGCTTGAAAGTATCGGTCTGTTAACCGCAGATGAGTTGAGCGTTTTGTTGGAAGAACTAAAACAGATTTATGCTTCGGCAGAGAAAGGTGAGTTTGTTATCGAAGACGGAATTGAGGATGTACACTCACAGGTAGAACTTATGCTGACCCGCCGTTTAGGGGATGTGGGTAAGAAAATTCATAGTGGGCGCTCGCGTAACGATCAGGTTCTGGTCGATTTGAAATTGTTTACCCGCACTCAGTTGAAAGAGATAGCAGAAGCTGTTGAAGACCTTTTCCGGGTGCTGATTTCTCAGAGTAACCGTTATAAAGATGTTTTAATGCCCGGATATACTCATCTGCAAATAGCCATGCCCTCTTCGTTTGGCTTGTGGTTTGGAGCGTATGCCGAGAGTTTGGTCGATGATATGTTGTTCTTGCAGGCGGCTTATAAGACCTGCAACCGTAATCCGCTGGGGTCGGCTGCGGGATATGGTTCTTCTTTTCCATTGAACCGTGAGATGACAACTCGTTTGCTGGGATTTGACTCGATGAACTACAATGTGGTTTATGCTCAGATGGGGCGTGGAAAGATGGAACGGAATGTAGCTTTTGCTTTGGCTTCTATTGCGGGAACACTGTCAAAGCTGGCTTTTGATGCCTGCATGTTTAGCAGCCAGAACTTTGGCTTCGTGAAACTGCCGGATGAATGTACTACAGGCTCCAGCATTATGCCTCATAAAAAGAATCCAGATGTGTTTGAACTGACTCGTGCCAAGTGTAACAAGATTCAGGCACTTCCCCAGCAGATTATGATGATCATGAATAATCTTCCTTCAGGGTATTTCCGCGACTTACAGATTATCAAAGAGGTGTTCCTTCCCGCTTTTGGGGAGCTGAAAGACTGTCTTCAGATGGCTACTTATATCATGGATAAAATATGGATTAATGAGCATATCTTAGATGATGACAAATATCTATATATATTCAGTGTAGAAGAAGTTAATCGTCTGGCCAGTGAAGGAATGCCTTTCCGTGATGCGTATAAAAAGGTAGGTTTAGACATTGAGGCTGGCAGATTTACACATAACAAGCAGGTGCATCACACGCATGAGGGAAGTATCGGCAATCTATGTAATGACCAGATTGTGAAATTAATGAATCAGGTAGTTTCTGGCTTTAACTTTGAAACGGTAGAAGCGGCAGAGAAAGCGCTTCTGCACCGATAGAAAGGAAAAAATATTAAAAGAAAATGGGCGAAATGTTTGGAGTATATCATAAAACTCCTTACATTTGCACCCGTTAACGCGGAAATAGCTCAGTTGGTAGAGCATAACCTTGCCAAGGTTAGGGTCGCGAGTTCGAGTCTCGTTTTCCGCTCTTCTTTGAATGGATGCTCGAATGGTGGAATCGGTAGACACGAGGGACTTAAAATCCCTTGGCCATTGCGGCTGTGCGGGTTCAAGTCCCGCTTCGAGTACAAGATATGCCTCATGATCTTTTGATTATGAGGCTTTCTTGTTTTTAATCAGATGCTTATAAGGAGTCCGCATCCCAGATAACAGTTTATAAAAAACGTTTAGGCGTTTTAGAGAATCTTCCTCGGCGTTTTAAATGAAACACTTAGATGTTCTTTGAAAGAGATTTAAGATAAGAAGTCAACCTTTATAGGGACTCGCATTTGAAAACCCCTAAATCTTCAGTTTAGGGGATGAAAAATGCGGGGTAGCGCAGCTACCTTTGACTTTCAATGCACATCTATACATAAACCGATAGGGAAAGAGGTATATATAAGATGTATGAATAATTTTAGGCAACTGATAATCAATCAAATACTTGTGTATTCAGCTAAATTTTCGTATCTTTGAGTATTGAAATTCAAACGAATACACCATGCTGAGAGCCTACAAATATAGAATCTATCCGACAGAAGAACAGAAGGTTTTGCTTGCCAAAACCTTCGGCTGCTGCCGCTTTGTCTATAACTGGGCGCTCAACCTGAAGATTGAAGTCTACAAGCAGGAGAAGAAGTCTATCGGTAATGTTGAACTGACCAATCGCATGAGGAGCGAACTGAAAACGGAACATGAGTGGTTAGGAGAGGTAAACTCGCAAGCTTTGCAAAGTGCGTTGAGAAACCTCGACACTGCTTACAAGAACTTTTTCCGTGACACTCATGCGGTAGGTTTTCCGAAATTCAAGAGCCGAAAACAGAAACAGAGTTTTCAGTGTCCGCAGCATTGCAGCGTGGACTTCGGAAAGGGTACCATTTCCATACCCAAGGCAAAAGATATTCCTGCCGTATTGCACCGCAGGTTCAAGGGTACGGTGAAGACTGTCGCTATCAGCATGACCCCTTCGGGGAGATACTTTGCTTCCGTTCTGGTGGACACGTCCATGCAAGAAATGAAGCCTTCCGAACCGATGCGTGACACGACCGTCGGCATTGACTTGGGCATCAAGTCGCTTGCCGTATGTTCTGACGGACGCACGTTTGACAATCCTAAGAACTTGCAGAGAAGCTTAGACCGCTTGAAGTTGCTACAAAAGCGGTTGAGCCGCAAACAGAAAGGTTCTGCCAACCGCAACAAGGCACGCATCCGTGTAGCCCGGCTACAGGAACACATAGCCAACAGCCGTAAGGACAGCCTTCACAAAATCACCCATGCACTCACGCACGACAGCCAAGTGCGCACTATCTGCATGGAGGATTTGAACGTGAAAGGGATGCAGCGTAACCACCATTTGGCACAAGCCGTAGGAGATGCTTCTTTCGGTATGTTCCTAACTTTGCTTGAATACAAGTGCAGTTGGTATGGTGTGAACCTCATTAAGATAGACCGCTTTGCCCCAAGCTCGAAGACCTGCGGCAAATGCGGCTATGTGTACAAAGGATTGAATCTTAGCGAGCGCAGTTGGACATGCCCGGAATGTGGTACACATCACGACCGGGACTTCAATGCCGCTTGCAACATCAAGGAATTTGGCTTGAAAGCCCTACCCACGGAGCGTGGGAAAGTCAAGCCTGTGGACTGTCCTCTTGTGGATGACCGACCTCGTGTCCTAAAAAGCAATGGCAGGAAGAAGCAGGAAAAGAGAGGAGGTATTGGTATCTCCGAAGCCGCTAAATCTTTAGTTTAGCGGTAGTTCACGTTAAATCATTGAAACAATAAAACCATAAATACCTCATACGTCATGATTCGACCATTTATTGTATGTCTTACTGCTTTTTTCGGTTTTTCGTGTACGGGAAGCAAAGATGTGAAAGGTGATTTTTCTATCATTCCTTATCCTAATCAGATAGAGACATCTTCTGATTGCTTTTTATCTGTCAATAGTCAAATCAGGGTGGGTATTCCTGAGGATTTTGAGAAGTCGGAAGTGATTTTAGCTTATTTGCAAGAACGTTTAAGTGAGTGGGGACTGGAGCAGGTGGTTGCCTCTCCGGAAACAGATTTCGATTTTGTTGTAGATTCTTTACTCTCTGATGAGGCTTATGACCTTCAGATAGATACTCATAAGATAACCCTTAGAGCAAATAAAGAAGGAGCTGGTTTTTTTTATGGCTTACAGACTCTTTTGCAGATGTTTCCGCTTGAGGCAGACGGGCGGGTTATGCTTCCGTGTACATCGATTCAAGATGCTCCTCAGTTTCCTTATCGCGGACTGATGCTTGATGTGGCACGTAACTTCCAGTCGAAAGAAACGGTGTTGAAGTTTATTGACTTGATGTCTGTCTATAAGATGAATCGCCTGCATCTGCACTTGACAGACGATCAGGGATGGCGCATTGAGATTAAGAAATATCCTAAACTGACAGAGGTGGGTTCATCCCGTCAGCAAACAATGGTAGGGCATTCCGATTATTATTATCCTCGTCGGTTTGATGGCATTCCGAAGCAGGGATATTACACGCAAGAAGATATTAAGGAAATGGTGCGTTATGCTGAGGAGCATTTTATAACGATCGTTCCTGAAATAGAGATGCCGGGGCATTCTTCTGCTGCACTGGCTGCTTATCCTCAATTCTCATGTGGATTAGGTAAAACGTATGTGGTACGTGATTATATGGATATTTTTGATGAAGTATATTGTCCGCATGAGGGTACCATCCAGTTCTTGCAAGATATATTGTCGGAAGTCATGGCACTTTTTCCCGGTGAGTATATTCATATCGGAGGTGACGAGTGTCCTAAAAAGGCATGGAAGGTATGTCCTCGCTGTCAGGCTTTAATTAAAAAGGAAAAGCTGAAAGATGAACATGAATTGCAAAGCTGGTTTATCCATCGCATTGAGCAGTTTGTAAACAGTAAAGGAAAAAATATCATCGGATGGGATGAAATTCTGGAAGGAGGACTGGCTCCTCATGCCACCGTAATGTCATGGCGTGGGGAAGAAGGAGGCGTGATTGCTGCCGGAATGAAGCATCAGGTAATTATGACTCCCGGAGATTATTGTTACATTGATCATTATCAGGAGGACCCGGAATTTGCCCCTTTGGCTATAGGAAGTTTCTTACCTTTGGATAGTGTGTATGCCTATAATCCGCTTCCGTCTAAGTTGAACAAAGAAGAACAGCGCTATATCATAGGTACACAGGCTAATTTGTGGGGAGAATATATCCAAACACCAGAGTATTTGGAGTATATGGCTTTTCCTCGTTTGCTGGCTATGTCGGAAGTGCAGTGGACTGCGGTTAAAAATAAAGATATTCAGGGCTTTCTGCGCAGATTGAGAAAAAATTTTGACTGGCTGGATAAAAAGGGAGTTCATGCTTGTCGTAATTTCTATGAGGTTTCTTATCAAGGAGACTGGAATGAGAATTCGTCTGGATATGAAGTAAGCTTACATACCTTGTGTCCTGATGGAGAAATCAGATATGCCCTGAATGATTCTTCCGAATTGAATTTTCAAGTTTATTCTTCTCCTTTGCGCTTTGATGAAGAAACTGAGGTTTTTGCTGCTGTCTATTTAAATGGTAAACGTATGGGTGATATTACTCATAAGCGGTTTGCAGTGAATAAGGCAGTGGGCTGTGCATATTCATGTGTCCCGGAGGCTGGATGGGAGCATATTCATAAAGGATATGGACTGACTGATGGATGGAGAGGCTATCCGAAAGATATGCGTCAGTGGACTGGATTTAGCGGAGATACACTGAACATAACGCTTCAACTTCATAAAGAAGAGCTTATCCGGCAAGTTAATTTAGCTACTTTGTGGCGTCCATGGAATATGCTTTGGCCGACTCGTAAAATACAGGTTTCTGTTTCGCAGGATGGAGAAAAATATCATGTTATAGCCGAGTATGAACCGGTTTATGATTTTAGCCGTACTGAAGGAACACGTTTCCCGGTTTCTGTTTCTTTTGAGAAAACAAAGGCTCGCTTTATACGTCTGCTCATATTGAGTGGTGGAAAGTGTCATGAGGGATATTTTAATGCCGGTGAGCAGAGCGAACTGGCGGTAGATGAAATAGAAGTTTATTAATAAATAGGAATATGAAAAAAGGACTCTTTTTTATGGTGCTGCTTTTGTTATGTGCAGGCATTGCATCAGCCCGGCAGCCACTTCGGTTTAAGGATGGAAAATTTAAGATGGTTCAGTTTACCGATATTCATTGGGACCCAAAGTCGGCAGGATGTGAAGCTACTGAATATACCATTAAATCGGTTCTTGAAATAGAAAAACCTGATTTGGCAATTCTCACCGGTGATATTGTTACCTCCGATCCTGCCCTTGAGGGATGGAAGTCAATTATACGTATTTTTGAAGAAGAAAAAATGCGCTTTGATGTAACAATGGGAAATCACGATGCAGAGTATTTGGATAAGCAGACTATTTATGATTTGCTGGTCAAGTCGCCTTACTTTGTGGGTTCGCATGGTCCGAAGGAGATAAAAGGATGTGGTAATCATGTTCTTCCCATTTATGGGTCAAAACAATCGGATAAAGTCGCTTCGCTTCTTTATTGTATTGACTCGAATGATTATCCTGAAACGGAGGATTTGGGACATTACGACTGGATTCACTTTAATCAGATAGAATGGTATCGGGACCAAAGTAAAAACTTTACGGCAGGAAACGGGGGTGAGCCGCTTCCTGCATTGGCTTTCTTTCACATTGCATTGCCGGAATACCGCCATTTGATAGGGAAAAAAACTACTTGGGGTAGATGTGATGAAGGCGATGCTTGTGCTTCCGATGTAAACAGTGGGATGTTTGCTTCTTTTGTGGACTGCAAAGATGTGATGGGCGTTTTTGTGGGACACGATCATGATAATGACTTCCTGGGACAGGAAAAAAATATTGTATTGGCTTATGGGCGAGTAACCGGAAAGGATGCCTACGGTGAATTTATTCGTGGGGGCCGTGTAGTGGAACTATATGAAGGGAAACGCCAGTTCGATACTTGGATTACAACTCCCGAAGGGAAAGAATTTGCTTATTATTATCCGTCGGGTATCACTTCGATAGATGAAGAAGGCCCTTATCTGCCGGCACAAAAAGTCCAGCCGAAGAAACAAGGAGTGGCTTATACTTATTATGAAGGCGATTTTGAACAGACAGCCGATATGTATGCGGGCAAAAAAGTAAAAGAAGGAGTACTTTCTAATTTTAATATTTCAGAGGCACCGGCAAAAGATTATTTCGGCTATGACTTCCGTTCTTTGATACGCATTCCTGAGAAGGGGGTTTATTATTTTTATGTATCATCCGATGACGGTGCAAAATTATTCATCGACGGAAAAGAGATTGTAGATAATGATGGTTCTCATAGCTTGAAATGCGTGGAAGGAAAGGTTGCTTTGGAGGCTGGATTCCATGAAGTAAAACTTTTGTACTTTGAGAGTTATATGGGAGAGTCATTAAAGGTAAGAATGGTGGGGCGTTCTACTGATAAGCTTATATCAGATGATATGCTGTTCCTTCCAGAATGACGTGAAGATAATTTTTTCAAAAAAAAGATATATTCCCTTTAGGGTGCTTTGCTCTAAAGGGAATATACCTTATGTAAAGAGATAAAATGCCGGAAAAGTTTGAGGTTGCACTCTATGAAGGGGCGGTGCAGATTAACGATAAAGAAGAATGTAAACTGGTTCAACTGGCACCGAATGAAAAGGTCTCTTGTATGAATGGACGCCTGACTAAGCAGAAGTTGGATGAGAAAGACCAGTCTTGCTGGATAAAAGGAGTACTTTCATTTAACAATGAATCGTATGCCGCTATATTTGAAAAACTGGAAGCCTATTATGATGTGAAAATCAATGTTGACAACAAGGCTGTTAATCATTATCGTATTACAGCTAAGTTTCACATAGATTCTGGATTGAAGCATATATTAACCATCTTGCAGCAGTCGAATGGCTTTACGTATTCGTGGAATGCAGAGCGTGGTGAGGTAAATATAAAATAAGTAGCGATGAGATATTTCTCATCATGATTTGACCTTTCAGTTTATAGCAGAAACCTTAAGCTAAAACTATAATTATAATGCTGTAAGAAAACAAAAAATCCTACTGAGATGCTATTGTAATAAAAGAAAGTTATCTTTGCCGACGAAAATAGCAAAGTGTAAATATTAATAGAGGTGAAAGGAGATTTTAATTAACCTTAGAATAACATAATGATGAAAAAAAGATTTGTTAGTTTGTTAGGTGCAACTTCCATCGGGCTGACTTTATCGGCTGCCGTACAAGGAATGCCAATTACTCTTCAAGGAGACCAAGTCTCATTAAGTTCTGTCTTATCTCAGATTGAGAATCAAACCGATTTGTTTTTTGCGTACGATGAAAATGCAATTGATTTAGACAGACCAGTGTCTGTTGACATTCAAAACCAGTCAATAGATGCAGTTTTAAACTCTTTGTTTGATGATACGGCAATTACGTATGAAATAGAGGGTAAGAATATTGTGTTGTCTTCAAAAACGACTTCGGTTTCGACCATCCGCCAGTCTAAGGAACTTACTGGGGTTATTGTGGATAATGCAGGAATTCCTATTATCGGCGCGAGTGTTCAGGTGAAAGGAACCACAATGGGTACAATTACTGATATCGACGGTAAGTTTGCATTGAACGTATCTCCTGATGATGTATTGACTATTTCATACATTGGCTATATTACTCAAAACATTAAAGTTGGGGATAAAACTTCGTTGAACATTGTTCTGAAAGAAGATAATAAAACGCTCGAAGAAGTAGTAGTGGTAGGTTATACCACTCAGAAGAAGGCCGACCTGTCTGGTGCTGTGGCTTCTGTGAAGATGGATGAAATTGGTGATATGGCTGTTACGGGTATTAACCACGCTTTGCAAGGAAAAATGTCGGGGGTAACCGTGTATCAGACAAGTGGAGCTCCGGGAGCATCAGCTTCGATTCGTGTGCGTGGCTTGGGAACAATCGGTAATAACGACCCTTTATATGTTATCGACGGTATGCCTGCTGATAATATGAATGATGTTAATCCGAGCGATATTGAACGTATTGACGTGCTGAAGGATGCTGCATCGGCTGCAATCTATGGTTCACGTGCTGCCAATGGTGTGGTAATCATTCAGACTAAAAAAGGAAAGAAATCGGAAAAGATTAATGTAACATTCAATACGCATCACGGTTTTAACTGGGCTACTAAAAAAATGAACCTGCTTGATGCTGCCGGACGTAATCTGATTCACTCGGAAGCTTACAGAAACGACCATATGGACGTTCCCAGTTATTATACTTCGCCTATCGGTTCGGTGACTCGGACAAACTGGCAAGATGAAATCTATTCTACCGGATATACGGGAAATTATGACTTAGGTGTTTCTGGTGGATCTGAGCGAGCTCGTTATAATGTAGCTATGGGTTATTTGGACCAGAACGGTATCTTGAAGAATTCAGGATTCGACCGTGTGAATTTCCGTGTGAATACAGAAATGGATATTACTAAGAACTTGAAGTTTGGTGAAAACTTGATGATTACCCATTCTGTACAGAGCATTGTGCCTACTTATGGAGCAGGAGGTGCTATCTCGGCTGCCTTGGTATTCGACCCGTCTGTACCTGTATATACTGAAGATGGAGGTTATAGTGGCAGTGGGGAACTTGGTACCGATATGCGTAATCCGGTTTCTGTTTTAGACCGTGCCGATAAGAAAGTGACTCGTGATCGTATCTTTGGTAATGTATATGCTCAATGGGAGATTATAAAGGGATTGACCTTAAAAACTGATTTTGGTTATGACTGGTCGCAATGGCAGGAAAAAGAATATTCTGGAATTGTGCCTGAAGCTGGTCGCCCTAGTACAGTAGCTGAACTGACTCAACAAGATTGGCAAAGCACTCGCTGGATGAATACTACGACTTTGAAGTATGATGGTTCATGGGGCAAGCATAAACTGATGGGATTAGGAGGATGGTCTTATGAAGATTATCGTATGAATTTCTTGAATGCCCGTGGAACAGGTTTTGCTTCAGATGATGAATCACAACGTTTCTTGGAATGCGCTTCTAATGTAGCATGGCTGCTGAGCGGACGTAAGGAATGGGCTTTGATGTCTGGATTCTTGCGCTTTGATTATTCGTTTGCAGACCGTTATTTGTTGTCTGCAAGTTTTCGTGCCGATGGCTCTTCTAAGTTTGCCAAGAAAAACCGTTGGGGATATTTCCCTTCAGTATCGGGTGCTTGGCGTATTTCTGAAGAAGCTTTCTTTGAAAATGCGAAGGAAACTGTGCAGAACTTCAAGTTGCGTGCAAGCTGGGGACAGTTAGGTAACCAGAATATATTTGATTTTTATCCTACTTATTCAAAAGTTGTCAATACACAGGATGATGACGGATACTATGTCGTATTTGGTAAGGATGAAAAATATACAGGAGGACGTTATGAGGCTTCTATAGCCAATAAAGATATTAAATGGGAAGTTACTACCCAAATGAATATCGGCGTTGACCTGAGCTTGTTTAATCACTTGGATATTACAGCCGATTATTTCTGTAAGAATACTTCGGATGTATTGTTGCAGGTTCCTATCACAGCTATTGCCGGAGTTGACAATGAACCTTGGGTAAATGCTGGTAAAGTGCGCAATACAGGTTTTGAATTCAGCGCATCTTGGAATGGCGAGAAGAACGGATTTACTTATAATGTATATGGAAATTTCAGTACGATTAAGAATGAAGTGACTTCTTTAGGAAATGGTAGTGAAGCTATTTTTGGAGGCAGCTATTCTGGTACGAATATCACGCGTACGGTGGTAGGCGAACCTATGGCTCACTTCTATGGATATAAAACAGACGGTATATTCAAAGATCAGGCTGCTGTAGATGCGTATAATGCAAAATATAACAAAAATGCACAGCTTGGTGATGTGAAGTTTGTTAATTTGAATAACGACAATGTGATTGATGATAATGATAAAACAAACATTGGAGATGGTTTTCCGGATTTTACTTATGGATTCGGATTTGATGGTGCATATAAAGGCTTTGATTTGTCTTTATTCTTCCAGGGTGTAGCCGGATATGATATATTCAAGGCTATTGACCGTGAAGGAATGTTTGTACGTAAGTCATATAATCAGTTTGGTGAAATTTTAGATCGTTATCATCCGGTTAACAATCCGGGAGGTTCTCTTCCCCGTGTAACTTTTGAAGATGCAAACGGAAACTCACAGATGTCTGATTTGTATGTGGAAAATGGAAACTATCTGAAACTGAAGAATATTACTTTAGGATATACATTGCCAAAACATATTTCAGCCAAGATGGGAATGCAGAAGCTTAGATTTTATGTTACAGCACAGAATGTGTTTACTATCACAAAATATTCAGGATATGACCCTGAGTTAGGTGAAACGTATGCAGATACACCGGATGCATATGGTGTAACTGAATTGGCTGTGGATAGAGGACAGTTCCCGCAAACAAGATCATTTATTATGGGTGTTAACATTAATTTCTAAATTTAAAGCTATGAAACTACGAAATATATTTTATTTATCATTATTTTTGCCATTTATCTCTTCTTGTTCTTTAGACCGTGAGCCTTACGGATTGGCTGGTTTGTGGGAATCGGAAGGTAATGCACAAAAAGGATTGGATGCAGCTTATCAGCCTTTCTATGAAGAGGAAGGATATGGTGAAGGTCATTGGTGGGCTGGACCATTGAGTGATGATATGCGTGTGAATCGTGACGAACCAGTTATTGAACGTTTGGCTAAGTTTACTGAAGTTTCTAATACTTCATGGGGTATGCATGATAACTGGACTGTTATGTATAAGGTGATTCGCCGTGCAAATGATGTATTGGCTAATGTTCCTAATATTGATATGCCTGAAGCAAAGAAACGTGTAATGCTGGGAGAAGCTAATTTCTTGTGTGCTTATGCTTACTTCCATTTGGCAAAGCGTTTTGGCGGACTTCCGTTTTTTGACTTGAATGATCCTCAGAACTTTAATAAGCCTCGCGAAACGAAATTGCAGACTTATAAGAATATTGAGAAGTATTTGCTTGATGCAATTGAATATTATAAGGATATCGATGGACAGCCTTTATGGGAACGTTCAGATGAAGACTGGGGACGTCCTAATTTAGGTGCGGCTTATGGACTTCTTGCTAAGGTGTATGCACATTGGAATAAAATGCCAGAGGCAAAAAAAGCAGCTTGGGAGGTTATTAACTCGGGTAAGTATGCACTGGATACAACCGATGGAAATGGGTTTGCCCATCTGTTCTCTCTTGAAGGGGAAAAGTCAAGCGAAGTTCTGTTTAATTTGACTAATCTTCCAACCCGTAACTATGGAACGGTAACTTCAACGATTACCATGTCTGGTTTCTTGACCGGCGGTAAAGGATGGTTCTATTTCGCTCCGACTCAAAGCTTGAGAGATGCTTATGAAGAGGGTGACTTGCGAAGAAAAACTACTTTGGTAGGTAATGGTGATAAAGTAACTTATATTGGTAAGGAATTTGTGTTGAGCACTGACCCTAAGAAGGGAAATATCCGTGATATGACTACTGGATGGATGTGTGTGAAGTACGCAAATGCGTATAAGAAACTTTCTGAGTGGCAATGGGAAAGCGGTGCAGATATTCCTTTGTTGCGTTATGCGGATGTATTGTTGATTTATACAGAGGCGTTGATGGCGGAAAAGGGATTAAATGGTCAGAATCCGGAAGAAAAGACTTCTGATGCAGATATCTTGAAGTATTTTAATGAAGTACATGTCCGTGCTTTCGGAAATGATGATAGCAGGAAACTTTCTTCTGTTAATTTCTGGAATCTGGTAAATGAACGTCGTTGCGAGTTAGCTTATGAAGATGAGCGTCATTATGACTTGGTTCGTTGGGGACTGGCAAAACAGATCTATGGAGATAAAGATAAAGACCCGTATGGCGGACGAAATTTTGATCCTGTAAAAGATGCTCATTTGCCTTTGCCGCAAATTGAAATTGAGAACAGCAATGGGGTCTTGATTAATAATCCGGCTCCTGGTTATTCTGATTTCGGTACTCCGACTAATTGATGGGAGTAGCAGAAGTATATTAGAATTATCATAAAACTATTTTCCGAAGGGAATAACATGGGCTATTTGATAGAAAATGTTATTCCCTTTTATTCAAATTATTTATATGAAAAAAACACTGTTATTTCTTACATGTTTATCTTCACTGAATTTGTTCGCAGGGGATGACACTAAGAACATTTTAGATTATGTGGATCCTTTTGTCGGCACCGGATTCCACGGACATACTTATCCGGGAGCTACTGTTCCTTTTGGGGCTGTACAATTGAGCCCTGATACCCGTCGGGGGGACTGGGATGCTTGTTCGGGATATCACTATTCTGATTCTACGCTCTTGGGATTTTCGCATACGCATCTAACTGGAACCGGATGTATTGATTTAGGGGACTTGTTGCTCCGCCCTACGCTTTCTCCGGCTAAAGAGGGAAAACAATTGTATAAGCCTGCGCGCTTCTTGCATTCTTCTGAAAAGGCTGCTCCTGGATATTACTCAGTGAGGCTGGAGGATGAAGGCATCCAGGCTGAACTGACTGCTACTACCTATGCCGGTATGCATCGTTATACCTTCCCTAAGGGTAAAGAAGCGTATGTTGTAGTGGATTTGGCACATCTGCTGACCGATGAGTTTATTTATGAGGCTGAGCTGAAGCAGACGGCAGACAACGAAATTGTCGGAATGCGGCGTACGCGTGGATGGGTTGACAATCAGTATGTTTATTTTGTAATTCAGTTTAATTCTCCTATTGCTTCTCTTGAACTTTTTAATGAGGGGACAATGGTGAAAGGGAAAAAAGAATTATCTGGACAGCACTTGCAGGCGCTTTTGAATTTTAAAAAGTCGAAGCAAGTGATTGCTAAAGTTGGATTGTCTGTCGTTAGTGTGGATAATGCACGCTTGAATTTAGCACATGACATGAAAGGGTTTGACTTTGAAGCCGTGTGCACGCAGGCTTCGGATGCGTGGAAGAAAGCATTAAGTCATGTGAAAATTGAAGGAGGTACTGAAGCACAGCGCATCAATTTTTATACAGCCTGGTATCATGCAATGGTTGTTCCTAACGTGGTTAGCGATGTAAACGGACAGTATCGTCGTCATGACATGAAAATAGCTGCGATGCCTACGGGACATAAGATGTATTCTACCTTTTCTTTATGGGATACTTTCCGTGCCTGGAATCCGCTGTTTACAATGACTGACACAGGCTTGGTTACTGACATGATTAATTCCATGCTTGCCATGTACGACGCTTCAGGAGAGTTACCGATGTGGCCCTTATCGGCTGGCGAAACAGGAACGATGATAGGATATCATGCTGTTTCTGTAATAGCTGATGCTTATCTGAAAGGAATCCGTGGCTTTGATACAGAAAAAGCTTTAAAAGCAATGATTGCTTCTTCTGAAAAAAACAAGAAGGGGGCTGATTATTATATTAAACATGGCTTTATTCCTTCGAATATCAAGAAAGAATCTATCTCTTGCTTGCTGGAGTTTGCTTACGATGACTGGGCTATAGCTCAAATGGCAAAAGCGATGGGAAAGGAAGAGGTTTATAAGACCTATATTGCCCGTTCTCAGAATTACATGAATGTTTTCGATGGAAAGTCGAAGTTTTTCCGTGGGAAACGAATGGATGGAAACTGGGATACAGCCTTTAATCCTTTTGAAGTAGGACGTGATTATACTGAAGCAACGGCATGGCAGTATCGCTTCTTTGTTCCACACGATGTGAATGGAATGATTCAGCTGTTTGGCGGGCAAGATAAATTTAGCGCTTGTTTGGATTCTTTATATACCGTGACTTCTGTCATTGACGGGCATCTGTCGGATATTACCGGATTAATCGGTCAGTATGTGCATGGAAATGAGCCAAGTCATCACATGGCTTATTTATATAACTATATTGGTCAGCCATGGAAAACACAGGCGATGACACGTCGGTTGTTAGATGAAATGTATGCCCCGACCCCTGAAGGTATAATCGGTAATGAAGACTGTGGTCAGATGTCTGCATGGTATATTTTATCAGCGATGGGATTTTATCCGGTTTGCCCGGGAAGTAATGAGTTTAGCTTGACTACTCCTCTTTTCGACAAAGTGGAGCTTCAGTTGGCTAACGGAAAGACCCTGGTCGTGAAAGCTAATAATCCGGCTCAGCATATTTATATTGAGAAAGTAGAACTGAATGGTCGGCCTATCAATAAGAATTTTATTACTTATGAGCAGTTGATGCAGGGAGGAGAGCTTTGCTTTACATTGTCGGATCAGCCGAACTATGCTCGTGGTACACAGGCAGAAGCGTTCCCGTACTCATATACAGAAGGTAAAATGGTTTCTGTTCCTTATGTGAATAAAGACTTAAATCTGTTTCTTACTCATGTTGATGTAGAAATTGCATCGGCTACGGATGGCAGTACAATTCATTATACCTTGGATGGAACCGATCCTACAGAGGCTTCTCCGGTGTATACGCAGCCTTTGATGGTGGGTCAAACAACAACAATTAAGGCAAAAGCATTTAAAGAAGGATATGCACCAAGCCGTATGTTGACTATTCAGGCAACAAAAGCTGAACTGCTACCGGCTGCAAAAGCTGAAGGCAAACAACCCGGAACGGCTTATACTTATGTAGAGGGCTATTTCCAAAAGGTCGATGACATGAAGAGTGCCGTTGTCGTGGAGCAAGGAATCATGGCAGAACCATCGATAGCAAAGGCCCGTCAAGCCGATCATTTTGGCTATACATTTAAAGGAGTGATAAATGTTCCGGAAGATGGTGTGTATACCTTCGGAACGAAGTCGGATGACGGTAGCGTGTTGTATATTGATGGGGTTAAGGTGGTGGATAACGATGGTTCTCATGCTGCGATTACTGCTACCGGAAGAATTGCTTTAAAGAAGGGGTTCCATACTTACGAATTGCAGTACTTTGAAGATTATGAAGGAGAGCATTTAAGTTGGGAGTGGACCTTGCCAGGAAAGCAGCAAGCTGAATCAATTCCTAAAGAACTTCTTTTCGTTAAATAATAGATTTTTTTTCTTTGAAGAGCCTGCAGTGACTTAGTCGAGCAGGCTCTTTATGTAACTCCGTTTCAAATTTGATTTTGTGTGATTTCTTGATTCTTATGAATGCAGAGGTTTTGTTCTGTGGAACTTGACTCTTTGATATTGATAACTTTACAGGAAATTACAAAATTTCCGTTATCTTTGACAGCATAAAGAAACTATTAAATTTGTAATCTAGTTCATGAGAAAATATTTTTGCTTGGCAGTATGCCTTACGTTGGGATTCTTTTCGATGAAAGGAAATGCCCAGTCATGCGGAAACGATAGCCTTTATCGTCTTCCATATAAAGACACTTATGTAAAGTCTCCTTTAGTTGCTGAAAACACTTATCGCATAGCAAAGCCCAATTATACCAGTCTGCCTAAAAGCATGGATGAGGCTCGCAATATTCTCCCGCGTCCTATTTGGGAAGGACACGAAGATGAGCTTCGCATGTATTGGCGGGCATGGGAGATCGCGATCGGAAACATTCGGAATCCGCAGCCTAACTCAGGCTTTGTATCCCCTTATATTGACACGGCCTATAACGGGAACCTGTTCATGTGGGATTCTTCTTTTATCTTGATGTTTACCCGTTATGGAGCAAATTTCTTTTCCTTCCAGCATACTTTGGATAATTTTTATGCGAAACAGCATCCAGACGGATTTATCTGCCGCGAAATCAAGGCGGATGGAGCCGATTGCTTTGAACGTTATGATCCTGTAAGCACCGGACCGAATCTGATGCCCTGGTGTGAAATGGTCTATTATCATCAGTTTGGTGACACAGAGCGCCTGCATAAAATATTTCCCGTGCTTTGTGCTTATTATAAATGGTTGAAGCTGAACCATACGTGGAGAAACGGAATGTACTGGTCAAGCGGATGGGGAACGGGAATGGATAATATGCCGCGTGTGAAAAATGAATACAGCATGATTTACAGCCATGGTCACATGATTTGGCTGGATACCAACTTGCAGCAGTTGTTTATTGCTAATCTTTTGTTGGAAATGGGTTTCTATTTAGAGCGTTGGCAGGAGATTGAAGAATTGGAAGATGAGGCTAATTTGCTGAAGACCTATATCCGAGAGAACTTGTGGGATGAAGAAACTGGATTCTTATACGACCAATACGCCGATGGGTCACTTTCAAAAACGAAGGGAATCGGTGCCTATTGGGCTTTATACTCAGATGTGCTGAATGAAGAACAGATGAAACGTCTGGTTGCGGAATTAAATAATCCGGAAACATTTAAGCGTCCGTTCCGGGTTCCTTCTCTGTCGGCTGATAACCCTCGCTATAAAGCAAATGGCCGTTATTGGCAAGGCGGTATATGGCCGGGAACGAACTATATGGTAATTAACGGGTTGATTGAAAAGGGATTCCGGAAAGAAGCGCATGACATTGCTTTGAATCATTATAGTCAGATTTTCCGGGTCTTCCAAAAAACTGGCACATTTTGGGAGTATTATGCTCCTGAGGCAGATGAGCCAGGATTCATGGCCAGAAAAGAGTTTGTAGGTTGGACAGGCTTGGCTCCGATTGCCGGATTAATAGAGCATATCATTGGTATCAGGGGTGATTTTGTGCAGAAGCAAATCACTTGGGATTTGAACTTGACAGAAGCGAACGGAATAGAACGTTATCCTTTTGGACCTGAGGGATTGATTTCTTTCAAGGCAAAAGCAAGACGCTCGGCGAGTGAAAAGCCATCGATTGAAGTAGAGTCGAATGTAGCGTTTGAATTAACGGTTTTGTATGGTGATAAAAAAGAAGTATTCAAAGTCGTGCCAGGAAATAATAAATTTTAAAAAGATAAATACTACCATGAAAAGATATAACTGGATTTTAGGAGCTGCATTGGCTTGCAGTTTATTTAGTACAGCAGAGGGGATCGCCCGTAATCAGGAGGGTGAAGTTTATGAGTCAAAGCGTCCGGTGGCAGGTAATCGTCATTTCGTTTCGGATGCAGTGGAGAAGGTTATTAAAGAAATTACCAAAGACATTGCCGACCCTAAGTTGCGGTGGATGTTTGAGAACTGTTATCCGAATACGCTGGATACGACAGTAAAATTCCAGCTGAATAATAAACGCCCAGATACGTTTGTCATTACAGGAGATATTCATGCGATGTGGTTGCGCGATTCTTCTGCTCAGCTTTGGCCTTATTTGCAGCTGATGAAGAGTGATAAGAAGTTGCAGCAATTAGTGGCAGGGCTTATAAACCGCCAGGCAGCCTGTATTTTGTTAGATCCTTATGCGAATGCTTTTAATGAAGGTCCTACGGGCAGCTACTGGGAAACAGATTTCACTCAGCCTATGAAAAAGGAACTTCACGAACGTAAATGGGAGCTTGATTCTCTATGTTACCCTATTCGTATAGCCTATTTTTATTATTTGCTTACTGGTGATGTTTCTGTCTTTGATGCGGCTTGGCAGGATGCCATGAAGTTGGCTGTGCAAACCATGAAAGAGCAGCAGCGTAAAGAGGGAAACGGTTCATATAGTTTTGCACGAAACTGTGAACGCCCCACCGATTCACAGATTAACGGAGGATTTGGTGCTCCGGTTAAACCGAACGGAATGATTGTATCGGCATTCCGTCCGTCGGATGATGCTACACAATACGGCTTTCTGGTTCCTTCCAATATGTTTGCTGTGGTTTCCTTGCGCCAGCTGGCTGAGATAGAATTAAAGGTATATAATAACCGTGAGTTCGCCAAAGAATGTACCAAGTTAGCGGATGAGGTGGATAAGGCAATTCAAGAATATGCAGTGGTAAACCATCCGGTTAGTGGTAAAATCTATGCTTTTGAAGTCGATGGGTTTGGAAACAGTCTGTGCATGGATGATGCCAATGTGCCCAGCCTCTTGGCTGCACCTTATTTGGGGTATTGCTCACAGGATGATGAATTGTATCAAAATACCCGTAAATTTATCTGGAGTGAGAATAATCCGTATTTCTTCTCGGGAAAGGCTGGTGAGGGAGTTGGTGGCCCTCATGTGGGTCTGGATTATGCATGGCCGATGAGTATTATCATGAAAGGACTGACCACTGATGATAAAGAGGAGTTGAAAGAATGTTTGACTTTATTAAGAAATACAGATGGGGATACTGGTTTTATGCATGAGTCATTCAATGTGAACAATGCTGCCGATTTCACGCGCTCTTGGTTTGCTTGGGCAAACACTTTATTTGGAGAACTGATTGTAAAGGTTCATGAGAAATATCCTGATCTGTTGAAAACTTCTTTTTAATTTGTGATGGCAATGAAAAAGTTTGTAATTGGCTTTGATTTGGGAGGTACAAATTCAGTTCTTGCCCTTGTGGATAAAGAAGGGAATGTTTCTGAACGTATTTCTTTTAAGACGCAGGAATTTCTCCGGATTGATGATTATGTAAGCCGGTGTGCAGAAGCGATTCATGCACTTGTGGAAAAAGCTGGAGGGGCAGAACAGGTCTTGGCATTAGGTATAGGTGCACCCGATGTGAACTACTGGAGCCGTTGCATTGAAAATGCAACGAATCTTCCTTGGAAGGGGATTGTTCCGCTGGCTGATGAACTGGAACAACTAACAGGCATTGCTACGGTTATCACGAATGATGCGAAGGCGGCTGCTCTAGGAGAAATGCTTTATGGGGCGGCTAAAGGAATGAATGATTTTATTATGATTACTTTAGGAACCGGTGTGGGTAGCGGTATTGTGGTAAACGGACAAATCGTGTACGGAAAACGCAGCTTTGCCGGTGAGTTAGGCCATCTTTCGGTGCGTCCGGAAGGAGGACGCCCGTGTCCTTGTGGCAGAAAAGGATGTCTGGAAGCTTACTGTTCGGCAACGGGAGTTGCACGTACGGCTGTAGAGTTTCTGGAAGAAAGAGAGACCGAGAGTTTGCTCCGTTCTCTGCCGGTTTCATCAATTACCTCTAAAGATGTGTATGAGGCGGCAATGAAAGGAGATCAGTTGGCTAAAGAAGTTTTTGAATATACAGGTAAATTGTTGGGAGAGGGACTTGCTGATTGTGCTACTTTCTCAGATCCGGAGGCTTTCATTCTTTTTGGCGGATTGACTCAGGCAGGAGATTTGTTGTTGGATCCGGTAGTTCGGACATATCGTAAAACGGTGTTTGAAAATTATCGTGATACAGCTAAAATTATATATTCAGGATTAAAGGAAGCAGATGCTGCTTTATTAGGAGCTGCCGCATTAGCTTGGACAGAGAAAGGACACTGTTTGAGTTGATGGGGAATTGACAGAATGACAAATCCTTATTGTAAATCAAAAGAAAGAGCCGTGTCATCCTCACAAAGTGTGGGTTTGATATGACTCTTCTTTGTTTATAATGATTTTGTCTCTAAATTGTATCTGATAGCCTTTTAAGTAGCTTGTAACCTTTCTAAATAGTGATTTGTGTCCTTTAAATAGTGATTTTTACCCCTTCATGCGTTGAATAAGAGGCTATTTTTGCACAGAATCTGAATTGAAAAAGAACGATTCAAGACAATACATTTTATTATTTATATTACTTAAATCTAACTGTAAAGAAAATGAAGATCAAGTGCCTATTTGCTCTACTTCTTATTTGTTCATTGTCGGTCTCGGCTCAGAAATATTTTGTAAAGCACGTGAAATTTCCTGCTCATGCTACAGCCGAACAAAAACTCGACATGGCTTCAAGATTAGTTCCTACTTCCCAACAATTAGAATGGCAACAGATGGAACTGACGGCTTTTTTACATTTCGGAATTAATACTTTCACCGGACATGAATGGGGAAGCGGGAAAGAGGACCCGAAACTGTTTAATCCGGAAAAATTGGATTGTGACCAATGGGTGTCGAATCTGAAAGCTGCTGGCTTCAAGATGGCTATTCTGACAGCTAAACATCATGATGGTTTTTGTTTGTGGCCTACTAAAACGACTAAGCATTCGGTGGCTTCTTCTCCATGGAAAGAAGGAAAGGGAGATGTCGTATATGAATTACGTGAAGCTTGTAAAAAATACGGATTGAAGTTTGGTGTTTATTTGTCTCCGTGGGACCGCAATGCGGAATGTTACGGTGATTCTCCAGCTTACAATAAATTCTTTATCGAACAACTTACAGAACTTCTTACTAATTACGGAGAAGTACATGAGGTGTGGTTCGACGGAGCTTGTGGTGAAGGCCCGAATGGAAAGAAACAGGAATATGATTGGGAAGCTATCGAAAAGACTATCCGCCGTTTGCAGCCTAAGGCAGTGACTGCTATCATGGGCGATGATGTACGCTGGGTAGGTAATGAAAAAGGTATCGGACGCAAGACTGAATGGAGTGCCACAGTACTTACTCCGGGTATCTACATTCGCTCGGAAGAACAAAATAAAGCTTTGGGCATTGTTGGTAAATCAAAAGATTTGGGTGGAAGAGACATGGTTGTTCGTGCTAATGAACTCTTCTGGTATCCCTCGGAAGTGGATGTGTCAATTCGCCCGGGATGGTTCTATCATGCTTCTCAGGATAATCAAGTGAAATCTTTGGCTCATTTGGTGGATATCTATTTTAAATCAGTAGGATATAACTCTGTATTGCTGTTAAATATTCCTCCTGATACAAACGGACTTATTCATCAGAATGACTGTGATCGTTTGAAAGAACTGAGAACTTATCTTGATGAAACCTTTAAAACCAATTATATCCGTAAAGGAAACGGAAAATGGAATCCGGTATCGGGAGATTCGAAAGTTTATATGGTGCAGAAAGGTGCTGAAGTGAATACTTTGTTGTTACAGGAAGATATAGCCAAGGGACAGCGTGTAGAGAACTTCTTGGTAGAGGGACAACTGAATGGAACTTGGCAAACATTGGCTGCCGGTACAACAGTTGGTTACAAGCGTCTGGTACGTTTTGCCTCTTGTCGGCCGGAACAGATTCGTATCACTGTCCGCTCGGCCCGTGGAAAGGCTAATATTTTACCTGCTGCTTTATACTTTGCCCGTCCATTGGAAGATTTGAATGCGCAGGTACAGTTGGGCAATGTTCCTGTAAGTTCGTGGAAAATAATGGATGGTGATGCTGCTGCTCGTATGGCGATTGACCATTCAATGCAGACCGTATGGCGTACGGAAGGTCTGAAGTCTCTTACTGTAGATATGGGGCAAGAAATCGACATGACTGGCTTTACTTATGCACCCGCTCCAGACGATAATTTGCGAGGAACTATTTATAAATATACGTTTGAAGTCAGCACAGACGGTAAGCAATGGCAAACTTGTGAAACATCTGGTGAATTCAGTAATATCATGCACAATCCGTTGCCGTATCGTGTGGATTTTCCCAAGAGTTATCGCGCTCGTTATTTCCGCTTGACTCCAAAGACTGAAATCAATGCACAACAAGCTACCTCTGTCGCTGAAATCGGTGTGTTTGTGAAACAAGCCAAGAAATAATTATAGCAATTTCTCGGTAAATTTTTACCGAAAAATTAAAAGTTAAACAATAGAACCGGCAAAAGTCGGTTCGAAAACACTAAAGAGGTCATTGAAGTGTTGTCAAAACGAATGGTTAAGCATGAAGAAATGTGCTGAAAAAGTGTGCTAATCCGCTGATAATAAAGGTATAAAGTATTGCATAATTCGTTGGTTTTTAGTAAATTAGAAGTCTCTGAACTCTTCTGATTATGACTAAAGAAACACTCCTTATGCAATACCAATCTGAGTGCCTGTCGGCTCTCAAATCAGTCGTGAATATACAAAAACCTTTTGAAAAAACGTTCATGGACACCATGAAATTATTCATGGCTATCCACGGCTCTTTCATTTAAAACAACCTCTATAATCCTTGTTATTCTCCGAAAAAAAACATTATTTTTGCGCACAGCGATGCAGGAAGCACCGCCTCCGGTGTTTCTTTTTATCGTTCATATAAAATTATTTTTGTAGGCGGAAATCAAA
>Glacier_p1__coassemble_135_pt1 | contig 123975 bp, 90 predicted proteins | sample Glacier_p1__metabat2_high_PE_021 | metagenome-assembled genome bin Glacier_p1 | reverse complement strand
GAGAGTAGGTAGTCGCCGTTTTACCAGGTCCCCGGTCTTATTCAAGGCCGGGGACCTTTTTTTGTACCTGCCTGTTCGAAAAGTATGTATTAAAATAGATTTGGTCAGAACTTTTTTTGTGTGCAGAGTTATTTGAGTATTTTTGCAGGCGTTAAACTTTTATAGATAATCATATGAAAAAAATCTTTTCTCGTTTTTTGAGTCTATTCTGTCTGATCACTTGCTTGGGAGGAGCTTCACTTTTTGCTCAACATTCAGGAGCATCTTATAGTCCTCCTGCTGAAAATTTACAGGCAAGACAGGAGTTCAGAGACAGTAAATTCGGAATCTTCCTTCATTGGGGCATTTATAGCATGTTCGGCCAAGGAGAGTGGTATATGAATAATGCGAATATTGATTGCCATGAATATGCGAAAGTTGCATCAGGATTTTATCCGTCCCGATTTGATGCGCGTGAATGGGTATCAGCGATAAAAGCTTCCGGTGCAAAGTATATTTGCTTTACTTCTCGGCATCACGATGGATTTTCTATGTTTGATACAAAATACTCTGATTATGATATCATAGATGCAACTCCGTTTAAGCGAGATATCGTCAAGGAGCTGGCAGAAGAGTGCCGGAAACAGGGTATAAAGCTACACATTTATTATTCTCATTTAGACTGGACCAGGGAAGATTATTATCCGTTGGGTAAAACGGGACGAAAGACAGGACGTACTCGACACGATGAGTGGAAAACTTATTTCCAGTTTATGAATAATCAGCTTACAGAGCTGCTTACGAATTACGGACCTATTGGTGCGATTTGGTTTGATGGACTTTGGGATCAGCCTGCAGACTTTGACTGGAAGCTTGATGAACAATATGAGTTGATTCATAAGCTTCAGCCAGCTTGTCTGATTGGAAATAATCATCATAAGACTCCTTATCCCGGTGAGGATTTTCAGATGTTTGAACGTGACCTTCCCGGAGAAAATCATGCCGGATTTTCGGATGGGCAATCTATCAGTGAATTGCCTCTGGAAACTTGTCAGACAATGAATGGCATGTGGGGGTATCGCATTCAAGACTCGAATTATAAGTCGGTCACCGAATTGGTTCGTCTGTTGGTAAATGCAGCGGGTAAAGGAGCTAATCTGCTGATGAATATAGGTCCTCAGCCTAATGGTGAATTACCTGCACTGGCAGTTGAACGCATGAAAGGAGTAGGCGACTGGATGCAGAAGTATGGTGAAACCATTTATGGTTCTACAGCAGGCTGTGTGATGAAAGCAACATGGGGAACTACCACCCGGAAAGGGGATATGCTTTATGTACATCTCTTGTCGGATGCTATGCCGCAATTCGTAACTCTTCCTCTTACGGAACGAGTTGCTTCAGCTACTCTGTTTGATTCGGGAGAAAAGGTGAAATGGGAAAAAATAGAAGGAGGAATAGTTTTGCATACAGCGCAGTTAAAACCCAGTATTGACTGTATTGTTGCGTTGAAATTAAGAAAATGAAATTAAGGTTTACACGCTCGCTGTGTGGGGGTAAGATGACAAGATGATGCGTATTACATAAGGTCTTGTTGCTTAGTTCCGAGAGAGTAGAGCATCTGCAAACTTGAATAAAAGAGTATAATAATTAGGTGAAAAAGGATTGTTGAGTGATTTCAGATTTCAACAGTCCTTTTTCTGGTTTAAATTTATAGATTAGAGTGATATGATAATAAAAACGATTCTGGATACAGATCTTTATAAGTTTACAACATCTTATGCTTATATTAAATTATTTCCTAATGCAATAGGTACTTTTACTTTTAAAGATCGGGATGAAACGGAATACACCGAAGGGTTTCTTGTTGCATTAAAAAGTGAAATAGATAATTTGAATATGGTTTCATTAGCACAAGAAGAATTAACATATATGGCTACCCATTGCCGTTTCTTGCCCCGAGTATATTGGGAGTGGCTTTCTTCTTTTCGTTTTGATTCTGAGAAGATAGAAGTCTATTTGGATGAGCAAAAGCACTTACATATAGAGGTTACCGATTATTTATATAAAGCAACTTTATATGAAGTACCTTTGCTGGCCATAGTTTCAGAGATAAAGAATCTTTTTCAGAACCATATTCCTGATGAAACAAAGCTACTGGAAAAGTTATCAGAAAAAGTGAAATTATCTAATTCTCATCACATCCCTTTTTCAGAGTTTGGTACCCGCCGGCGTTTTTCTTTTGATGTACAAGAAAGTGTGGTTGCTTATTTGAAGGAACATGCCGATTATTGTACAGGTACATCGAATTGTTACCTGGCAATGAAGTACACTATGCGTCCCATGGGAACCCATCCTCATGAATGGTTTATGTTTCATGGTGCCCAATATGGTTATAAATGTGCCAACTATATGGCATTAGAAAACTGGGTAAATGTATATGATGGTGATTTAGGAACAGCATTGGCTGATACTTATACCTCTGATTCTTTCCTGAGTAATTTCAGTAGAAAGCAAGCAAAGCTTTTTGATGGGGTACGTTGTGACTCGGGTGATGAATTTAATTTTACAGACCGTTTGATTGAGCGGTATAAAGAGCTGGGAATTGATCCGACTACGAAGACCATAATCTTCAGTAATGCTCTTGATTTTAAAAAAGCATTGAGCATATATAGCTATTGTGCAGGGAAAATTCGCTGTTCATTTGGCATAGGCACCAATCTGACGAATGATACAGGATATTCGCCTTCTAATATTGTGATGAAATTATCCCGTTGTAAGATGGATGGTAATCAAGAATGGCGTGAATGCGTGAAACTATCGGATGATATGGGTAAACATATGGGGAGCATGAGTGAAGTGGAGGCTTGTCTTCATGAACTTCGGCTGAACGGAATATAAATAGGTGTTTATGCAGATGTTTGTTTTTATGTCTTAAACATAGAAAGAAGTGTGTTAAAGTGTAAAAATGTAGCTTATATGTATAAAAAACTTTCATTTTATTTTGTTGTTCCAAAATATTACTTACCTTTGCAGCGTTGGAATAAAAAGAATATATAAATAATGACTAATTTGTTTTTACATATTTTGCTGTGCGGTTTGATTATTCTGCTGGGAATGCCAGGGGGAAGTGAGTCGTGTATCCATTAGATGTAAAAATTAAAATATAGAGCCTTTCTCACTTCCCTGTGTGAAAGGCTTTTTGTTTGATTGAGGTTTAAAGATATAAATTAAGACGAATATGAGTGACAGATTATTTATTTTCGATACGACGCTTCGTGACGGAGAACAGGTTCCCGGATGTCAGTTAAATACGGTAGAAAAAATTCAAGTAGCACGCCAGTTGGAAGCTTTGGGGGTAGATGTGATTGAAGCAGGCTTTCCGATATCAAGTCCGGGCGACTTTAATTCGGTAATTGAAATATCTAAAGCAGTTACGTGGCCTACCATTTGCGCACTGACCCGTGCGGTGCAGAAAGATATAGATGTGGCAGCCGACGCATTACGTTATGCCAAACATAAGCGTATTCATACAGGTATCGGTACTTCTGATGAACATATCCAGTATAAATTTAATTCAACCCGCGAAGAAATTCTTGAACGTGCGGTAGCTGCAGTCAAATATGCACGGCGTTATGTAGACGATGTGGAGTTTTATGCAGAAGATGCAGGTCGTACCGATAATGAATACCTTGCCAGAGTAGTGGAAGCCGTGATTAAGGCAGGAGCCACCGTGGTTAATATTCCTGATACAACCGGTTATTGTCTTCCCGATGAGTATGGTGCTAAAATCAAATATCTGATGGAACATGTGGAAGGAATCGATAAGGCGATTATTTCAACCCACTGTCATAATGATTTAGGAATGGCTACAGCCAATACCATTAGTGGAGTATTAAATGGAGCCCGTCAGGTGGAAGTGACAATGAACGGCATTGGAGAGCGTGCGGGAAATACTTCGTTAGAAGAAGTGGCTATGATTTTACGCTGTCACAGAGATATTGATATTGATACCAACATTAATACGCAGAAAATATATCCGACCAGCCGTATGGTTTCCAGTTTGATGAATATGCCAGTACAGCCTAATAAGGCGATTGTAGGTAGAAATGCATTTGCGCATTCATCGGGTATTCATCAAGATGGAGTTTTGAAAAATGTGCAGACTTATGAAATTATAGATCCGAAAGATGTGGGAATTGATGATAATGCTATCGTACTGACGGCTCGTAGCGGACGTGCAGCACTGAAACACCGTCTTCATGTGTTGGGAGTAGAAATGAGTCAGGAAAAGCTGGACAAAGTATATGAAGATTTCCTGAAACTGGCTGATAAGAAGAAAGATATTACCGATGATGATATCATGGTTTTGGCAGGAGCTGACCGAAATGTAAATCATCATATAAAGTTAGAATACTTGCAGGTTACGAGTGGAGTTGGTGTTCGTTCCGTGGCCAGTTTAGGCTTGAATATCTCGGGTGAACATTTTGAAGCTGCTGCCACAGGTAATGGTCCGGTTGATGCTGCTATTAAAGCGGTGAAACAGATTATCAAGCGTCAGATGACTTTGAAAGAGTTTACTATCCAGGCCATCAGCAAGGGTAGTGATGATGTGGGCAAAGTACACATGCAGGTGGAATATGATGGACAGATGTATTACGGTTTCGGAGCCAACACAGATATTATAGCTGCTTCGGTTGAAGCTTACATTGATTGTATCAACAAATTCAGAAAATAATTAAACAGAATAAGATATGGCTAATACATTATTTGATAAAATATGGGATGCTCACGTCGTACAGCAAGTAGAGGAAGGTCCCACTCAGTTATATATAGATCGTTTATATTGTCATGAGGTAACCAGTCCTCAGGCCTTTGCCGGTTTGCGTGCCAGAGGGTTGAAGTGTTTCCGTCCGGAGCAGATTTACTGTATGCCCGACCATAATACCCCCACGCATGATCAAGACAAGCCGATAGAAGATCCGGTGTCAAAAAAACAAGTGGATACTTTGGCACAGAATGCAGCCGATTTTGGCCTGGCTCATTTTGGCATGATGGATAAGAAAAATGGTATTATTCATGTGGTAGGTCCAGAGCGTGGACTTACTCTTCCGGGAATGACCATTGTTTGTGGTGATTCACACACCTCTACCCATGGAGCAATGGGAGCTGTAGCTTTTGGAATCGGAACCAGTGAAGTGGAAATGGTAATGGCATCGCAGTGTATCTTGCAGGCAAGACCGAAAACCATGCGTATTACTGTAGAGGGAAAGCTTGGAAAAGGAGTAACTGCAAAAGATATTGCACTTTATATGATGTCGAAGATGACCACAAGCGGTGCAACCGGTTATTTTGTAGAATATGCAGGAGAGGCAATACGTGGATTGAGCATGGAAGGACGTCTTACGTTGTGTAACCTTTCTATTGAGATGGGAGCCCGTGGAGGAATGATTGCTCCAGATGAAGTGACTTTTGAGTATATAAAAGGACGAGAATATGCCCCTAAGGGAGAAGAATGGGAACAGGCTCTGGCTTACTGGAAGACTTTGAAGAGTGATGAGGATGCTGTTTTTGATAAGGAAGTATATTATAATGCATCCGATATTCAGCCGATGATAACTTATGGAACCAATCCGGGTATGGGAATGGCAGTTACAGCACATATCCCTACTACAGAAGGAATGGAAAGTGCCGAACAGGGTTCATTTGAGAAATCAATGCAGTATATGGGATTCCAAGCCGGCGAATCGCTGCTCGGTAAAAAAGTCGATTACGTTTTTCTGGGCGCATGTACCAATGGACGAATCGAGGATTTCCGTGCTTTTGCCTCTATCGTAAAAGGTCGTAAGAAAGCAGATTCTATTACTGCCTGGTTAGTTCCGGGTTCATGGATGGTAGATGAACAAATCCGTAAAGAAGGATTAGATAAAATACTGGAAGAGGCTGGTTTCTCTATCCGTCAGCCGGGATGCTCTGCTTGTTTGGCCATGAATGACGACAAGATTCCTGCCGGTAAATATGCCGTATCTACAAGTAACCGAAATTTTGAGGGACGGCAGGGACCGGGATCACGTACTTTATTGGCTAGTCCGCTGACGGCTGCAGCAGCTGCTGTAACAGGGGTAATTACCGATCCGAGAACACTTATGTAATTATTTTCTTTCCATTCTTGATTAATAGAAACATGAAACAAAAATTCAATATCATAACAAGCACATGTATTCCATTGCCTTTGGAAAATGTGGATACAGACCAGATTATACCGGCTCGTTTTTTAAAAGCTACAACACGTGAGGAAAAGTTTTTTGGTGATAATCTTTTTCGTGACTGGCGTTACCATCCAGATGGTTCGTTGAATAAAGATTTTGTATTGAATGACCCTACTTATAGCGGTCAGATTTTAGTAGCAGGCAAGAACTTTGGTAGCGGATCGAGCCGTGAGCATGCGGCATGGGCTATTGCCGGTTATGGATTCAGGGTCGTTGTATCTAGTTTTTTTGCTGACATTCATAAAAATAACGAACTTAACAATTTCGTTTTACCAGTAGTGGTGTCTGAAGGTTTTCTGAAAGAACTGTTTGATTCTATTTATGCTAATCCGAAAACGGAAGTCGAAGTCAATTTGCCAGAACAAACCATTACCAATAAGGCTACAGGAAAATCAGAAACGTTTGAGATTAATGCTTATAAAAAACATTGTTTGCTGAACGGACTGGATGACATTGACTTCCTTGTGGAAAATAAAGATAAAATAGAAGCGTTTGAAAAACAACGATGATGTAGTAAAGGTAGGAAAGTACGGTAGGAAGCGTTTTTTAGCCTGATATTGTACTTGTCTCTGTTAAATATAAAGGTTATGGAAAACTATCCCAAAATAGAAATCATGGATACAACGTTACGCGATGGAGAGCAAACCAGTGGCGTATCATTTGTACCTCATGAAAAACTGATGATTGCCCGTCTGCTTTTGGAAGATTTGAAAGTGGATCGTGTTGAGGTTGCTTCGGCACGTGTTTCAGAAGGAGAGTTCGGAGCTGTAAAGATGATATGCGACTGGGCTGCCCGTAGAAATCTGTTGCCGAAGGTTGAAGTATTGGGATTCGTAGATGGAGGAGTATCTGTTGACTGGATACATGGGGCCGGTTGCCGTGTCATTAATTTATTGACCAAAGGCTCAGAGAAACATTGTAAATATCAGTTGAAGAAAACACTCGATGAACATTTGGAAGATATTCGTAGTGTGGTGAGTTATGCCCATGAACATGATATGGATGTGAATGTTTATCTGGAAGACTGGAGTAATGGTATAAAGGATTCGCCCGATTATGTATTCGGGCTCATCGATGGTCTGAAAAATACCGGTATCCGTCGTTTTATGCTTCCAGACACATTGGGTATTCTAAATCCCTTGCAGGTAATCGAATATATGCGGAAAATGAAGAAGCGTTATCCTGATTTGCATTTCGATTTTCATGCGCATAATGATTACGATTTGGCTGTAAGTAATGTATTGGCCGCTGTGTTATGTGGAGTTAAAGGATTGCATACGACAATCAATGGATTAGGTGAGCGTGCCGGAAATGCCCCTCTTGCCAGTGTGCAGGCTATTCTAAAAGATCATTTTCATGCTGTTACAGCTATCGATGAAAGTCGCTTGAACGATGTAAGTCGTGTAGTTGAGTCTTATTCGGGTGTAACAATTCCAGCCAATAAGCCAATTGTTGGCGATAGTGTTTTTACGCAGGTAGCCGGAGTACATGCTGATGGAGATAATAAGAATAATTTGTATTGTAATGATTTGCTGCCTGAACGGTTTGGCAGAATCCGTGAGTATGCACTGGGGAAAACATCTGGTAAGGCCAATATCCGGAAAAACTTGGAAAGTCTCGGACTGGAACTGGATGAAGAGTCAATGAAAAAAGTGACTGAGCGCATCATTCAGTTAGGCGACCGCAAGGAGCTGGTAACACAAGAAGATTTACCTTATATCATCAGTGATGTGCTGAAGCATGACGGAGAGAAAAATAAAGTACGTCTGTTAAGCTATTTTGTTACTTTGGCTCAAGGATTGAAGCCCATGGCCACTCTCAGTATTGAAATCAATGGACAGACCTATCAAGAAAGCTCCTCTGGTGACGGTCAATATGATGCTTTTGTTCGTGCACTGCGCAAAATATATAAAGGAACTCTTGGAAGAAAGTTTCCTATGCTGATAAATTATGCGGTAACAATTCCACCAGGTGGGCGGACTGATGCGTTTGTGCACACGGTGATTACATGGAGTTATGAAAATAGAGAGTTCCGTACGCGCGGATTGGATGCAGACCAAACAGAGGCTGCGATTAAGGCTACAATCAAGATGTTGAATATAATAGAAGAATAAGAATTATGGAATTTAAAATTGCAGTATTGGCAGGCGATGGCATCGGACCGGAAATTTCGGTTCAAGGTGTGGATGTGATGACTGCTGTATGTGAGAAGTTCGGACATAAAGTAAGTTATGAATATGCGCTATGTGGTGCGCATGCCATTGATGAAGTGGGTGACCCTTTTCCTGAAAAGACTTACGAAGTTTGTAAGCAGGCAGATGCTGTCTTGTTTTCGGCAGTAGGCGACCCTAAATTCGATAACGACCCGACAGCCAAAGTACGTCCGGAACAAGGACTGCTGGCTATGCGAAAAAAACTGGGATTATTTGCAAATATCCGTCCGGTACAGACTTTCAAATGCTTGTTGCATAAATCTCCTTTGCGTGCAGAACTGGTTGAAGGGGCTGACTTTCTTTGCATCCGTGAGTTGACAGGAGGTATGTATTTCGGAGAAAAATATCAGGACAGTGAAAAAGCATACGATACAAATATGTATACACGTCCGGAAATAGAGCGTATTTTGAAGGTGGGATTTGAGTATGCCATGAAGCGTCGGAAACACTTAACGGTGGTTGATAAAGCAAACGTACTGGCATCTTCTCGTCTATGGCGTCAGATTGCGCAGGAAATGGCTCCTCAATATCCTGAGGTAACTACTGACTATATGTATGTGGATAATGCGGCGATGCGTATGATTCAGGAACCCACTTTCTTTGATGTAATGGTAACAGAAAATACATTCGGCGATATATTAACCGATGAAGGTTCTTGTATCAGCGGATCAATGGGGTTGCTTCCTTCTGCTTCTACAGGTGAAAGCACACCGGTTTTCGAGCCGATTCATGGTTCATGGCCCCAAGCCAAAGGCTTGAATATAGCCAATCCGTTGGCACAGATTCTTTCTGTAGCGATGCTGTTTGAATACTTTAACTGCAAAGAAGAAGGCGACTTGATTCGCCGTGCAGTAGACGCTTCGCTGGATGAATGTGTGCGGACACCGGAAATCCAGGTAGAGGGTGGAGCGAAATACGGAACGAAAGAAGTAGGTGCTTGGATTGTGAATTATATCCGCAAAGCTTAATGTGTTGACTGATTGATATCGGTTTGATAAAAACAGATATATGAAAAGGAGGGGGTATGCGATTGGTTTTGCATACTCCCTCCTTATATATAGAAGAATCGGCATATTGGTTCATTCTCCATGGGTAGGGTAGATTCATTTATTCTTATTTTTTTTCAGCTCAGAAGCTATGCGCCGGTGTAATTCAGCTTCATCTTCTTTTCCGAAGCGCTCTAATGCGTCTGCAAACCATTCGTGAGCAGCTGCATGTTGTGGCTTTAAACTGGTAGCTTTGTCTAAATCAGCCAGAGCTCCCTCATTGTCTCCCATGTGCAGCCGCAATTTTCCCCGGTTATAAACCGCTTTAAATTCGTTCGGGCGAATTCGGACAGCCTTTTCCAGACATTCGCGTGCTTCCTCCATACGTCCGTCATCGAATAAGGTGACTCCTTTTCTCACCCAAGCATCTGTGTATTGAGGGTAAAGTTCAATAGCCTTGTCGTAATTAGCTATGGCTGCACGTACGTCATGAGCCTTTGTGATACACTCATTGCCCATCAGATAATATTCTTTCGCATACTTTTCCAGATTTTTTTGTTGCTCTCTCATTTGCTCCTTCAGTCTTAGGTTTTCTTCTTTTAGCTGGTTGATTATACTGAGTTTTTTGCGGATAAAGCGTTGGATAACCGGTTTTTCTATATCATACCGACTATGTATTGCTTTAAAAAAATGGGTGAGGAAGGTAGCAAAGTCGCCCTTGTTGAATGACTCTACTGAAGCGGCATACTGGATATCCGCCTGTGCCTGCTTCATGGCGCGTTCTATGGCCTGTTCGTTATTAAACCGGTGCGAGAACGATACAATTTCCGGCCGTACGAAAATATCAGCTCGTGTGATTTCTCGTTTAAGCTGGATTCCTTCCAGCGAGGTGCAGCGGCTGAGTGCCACATAGGTCTGTCCTCCTGCAAAGACTCCACCGCTGAAATCAATGATAGCCCGGCTAAACGTCAGTCCTTGACTTTTATGTACCGTGATAGCCCATGCCAGACGGATGGGGTATTGAATAAAGGTGCCTAACTCTTCTTCTTCTATTTTCTTTTCAGTTTCATTATAGCGGTATCTTACGTTACTCCAGCTTTCTTTATGTACATCAAATTCTTTGCCATCTTCTGTAACGACATACATGATACCATCGTCCGACATTCCGGAGATAGTGCCGATTGTTCCGTTTACCCATCGCTTTTCCTGATCATTTTTAATGAATATAACCTGCGCTCCGGGCTTTACAATGAGCTCCATGAGTGTGGGAAGACTGTTTTCAGGAAACTCTCCGTGAATTTCTCCTTGTAGTTTAACCGCTTTTCCGGGCAACTCCGCCAGTTTTTGTTCATTGATATGATCAACTGTATCGCGTCGGGTAGCAAGCGTGATATACATATCGTTTTCTCCTTTATGTATTGGTGCATTGCAGCGTGTGTTAAGCAGCTGTAGGTCTGCACTTCCGGCAGTATTGGTTCGGATGCGGTCAAGTACCCCTACAAACACTTTATCGGTTTGTCGGTATACTTTGGTCAATTCAATGGCTACCAGCTCCATTTCCTGAAAGACGCGTGCCGAGAAGAAATAGGGATTAGGGTAAAAGCGGCTGATTATTTCCCGTTCATCAGTTTTTACCACAGGCTCCAGCTGAAAGATGTCGCCCACTAACAACACTTGTTTTCCGCCAAAAGGTTCGCGCATATTTCGTGAATAGATACGTAATACTTTATCAATGAAATCAATGATATCAGCCCGTACCATTGAGATTTCATCAATGATAACCAGTTCGATGTTTTGGATGAGTTTTCGGTGGTCGGATGAATACTTTAGCGTATCATGTAATTTTTTTCCTTGAAAATTCGGGTCATCGGGTAGTAAAGGATGAAAAGGGAGTTTGAAGAAACTGTGCAGTGTGCTTCCTCCGGCATTGATTGCTGCGATACCCGTTGGGGCTAAAACAACATATTTCTTTTTAGTTACCTTGCATACATGTTTCAGGAAGGTAGATTTTCCCGTTCCTGCTTTTCCTGTAAGAAAGACAGACTGGCGGGTATATTGTATCAGCCGTAAGGCATTTTGAAATTCCGGATTGTTAGTATCAATAGAAGTTTGCGACATATTGCAATAAAAAAAGACAACCACTTTGGGTTAAGTAGCTGTCTTTACTTTGGTGATCCGCCTGGGGCTCGAACCCAGGACCCCAACATTAAAAGTGTTGTGCTCTACCTGCTGAGCTAGCGAATCAAACCTGCGTTGCATTCATTTCCTGATTGCGAGTGCAAAGGTATGCGTTTTGGTTGAAACTACCAAATATTACAGCTACTTTTTTTGAATTATTTTTCTACTTTTTTGTTATTGTCCTGATTATCAGTTATTGTTTGTTCTGATAAAAAATCAAGATCTTTTCGTCGGATATACCTTTGGTAATATGAAAGCAGGAGCGTGGTGCAAGGAAGTGCGATAATCATTCCCAACATTCCCATCAGTGAGCCCCATATCGATAGGGAAAGCAAGATGATAGCAGGATTTAGTCCGGTAATTTTTCCCATAATTTTAGGCACCAGGAAAGCGTCTTGTATGAGCTGCACGATGCAGAATACCAATAACGCCGAGCCTAAAATCCACCAGAAATTATCTCCTGTATCGGCAGCTTTAAGTAATGCCAGCAGAATGGTAGGAACAAATCCGATGATTTGCAGATAGGGTACCATATTGAGCAGTCCGATGAAAAGGCCCAGTCCGATGGCAAGAGGAAAATCGATAATAAGGAAACCGATGCTGAATAAGATACCTACACAGAATGCCACTACCGCCTGTCCGCGGAAATACCGGTTCATACTGTCCTTTATGTCTGTGGTTAGTTTGATGGTTTTGTCTCGGTGCTTGGCAGGAAGCAGGGTTATCCACCCGCTGGCTATCTGTTCATAGTCGAGCAAGATAAAAAACAGGTAAAGCAGCATGATGAATACGGTAATCAGTGCCAGTACGATATTATACGATGTAGAAATCAGATTCCACATTTGCGGTACCAGTTTCTGGAAAGCAGTCATCACATTTTCTGCATTCAGGGTTTCCTTCAGCCAAATAGGGTCGATGTTTTCACGTAGAAACTGAGTGATGGTTTTGGGGATAGAAGCTCCTCCGTTTCCTTCGATGAAATAGACTTCAATCAAGTGCTTTAGCCGGACACATTCTTCAATCATGGGTGGAATAAAAAAGCAGCCTGCCCCTGCTATTACAATCAGCAGGGTAAGCATAACTGCTACGATAGAAACCACTCGGTTTTTCATACGCAGTTTGTGCTGGTAGAAAGTAACCATAGGGTAAGTAAGATAGGCTACCAGCCAAGCCATGAAAAAAGGCAATAGCACTCCGCTGAGACGTTTCAGCAAATAAAGTATGGCTATAACGACTGCTCCGCTTAGCACCCCTCGGATGAAGCTGTCGAACGTGATTTTTTTCTGATTAAGCATTTTGGGTGTTTTTTTGTTCTTCTGCTCTTGCTTTTTGATAACAGCAGCGGCAAAGAGGTTCGTATTCTTCTTTTTCGCCAAGAAGCACCCGGCGTTCATTGGCTACAGTGCGGTGTGATACATAGGCCAGGTTCCCGCATTTTACGCAGATGGCGTGTACTTTGGTCACTTCATCTGCTACGGCGCAGAGAGCCGGAATGGGACCGAAGGGAAGTCCTTTGAAGTCCATGTCAAGTCCGGCTATGACAACGCGTACTCCCCGGTTGGCAAGTTCATTGCAGACCTCCACCAAACCTTCGTCGAAAAACTGGGCTTCATCAATGCCTACCACATCGATTTCCGAGGCAAGCAGCAGGATGCTGGCAGAACTGCTGACAGGTGTAGATGAGATGGAGCGCTGGTCGTGAGAAACTACCTTTTCATCGGAGTAACGGGTATCAATGGCTGGTTTGAATATCTCTACCCGTTGGCGTGCAAAGGTGGCGCGTTTTAACCTGCGTATCAGTTCCTCTGTTTTTCCGGAAAACATAGAGCCGCAGATTACTTCTATTCGTCCTTTCCTACAGGTTTCATCTCGATGAGCTTCTGAAAATAGCACCATATGACTTTGTTTTAAGTTTTTAAGTTATTGAGTTTTTGAATTCTTAAGTATAGAGCTAAGAAAAAAAGATAACGTATCTCTTGAAAGCCTGAACAAAATCTGAACAGGCTCTTAATCGATTGAATTACAAATGTACGATGTTGTTTTTGAATGAGCGAATGATTTTAGTTTTTTCTTTTCTCATCGCCGGATGGAGCATGGAAACCTGCATGGTGGCAGTTCGCTCATACCTCCGACTCACAAACAAGTGTTAAATATTAACCAAACAGCGACGGTGGATGCAAAAACTTTCTATCTTTGTTCAAATAAGAAAGAATGTAATATGGGAAAACTCTACGTTGTGCCTACTCCGGTGGGTAATTTGGAGGATATGACGTTCCGGGCAATCCGGGTTTTAAAGGAAGCCGATTTGATATTGGCAGAAGATACGCGTACCTCGGGTATATTGCTGAAGCATTTTGAAATTAAGAATGCCATGCAGTCTCATCATAAGTTTAATGAGCATAAAACGGTGGAAAGTATTGTGGCGCGTATTCAGGCGGGCGAAACGGTTGCCTTGATTTCCGATGCCGGTACGCCGGGTATTTCTGATCCGGGTTTTCTGGTGGTGCGTGAATGTGTCAAGAACGGTATCGAAGTGCAGTGTCTGCCGGGGGCTACGGCTTTCGTTCCGGCATTGGTCTCTTCCGGTTTACCCGATGAGCGTTTCTGCTTTGAAGGTTTTCTCCCGCAGAAAAAAGGACGTATGACGAGGCTGAATGCCTTGAAAGAAGAAAAGCGTACGATGATTTTTTATGAATCGCCTTACCGGTTAGTGAAGACGCTGACCCAGTTTGCAGAAGTGTTTGGCACAGATCGTCCGGTTTCGGTGTGCCGTGAAATCTCAAAGATTCATGAGGAAAGCGTGCGCGGCACTTTGGCTGAAGTGATTGCTCACTTTACGGCTACTGAACCACGAGGAGAAATCGTAATCGTGTTAGGAGGAGGGGAGTAGTGCGGAAAAACGGGAAATGGATGCCTTATGTTTTGCATATCACCCTCCATAGACCAGCCAAGCTCAAAGCTGATAAACTCAAAACTGATAAACTCAAAAACTAATAAACTCAAAACTAATAAAAACTAATTGCGTATGAAAAAAGTAGTGTTATCTGCATTATGTGCAGCCGCTTTATTGGCTTCATGTACGAATACGGGAAATAACCGGGGTGGACTTCAAGCTGAGAACGATTCGTTGAAGCTGGAATTGACAAACCGCAATGCTGAGTTAGATGAAATCATGGCTTCATTTAATGAAATTCAGGAAGGATTCCGTGAAATCAATGAAGCTGAAAACCGGGTAGATTTAGGAAACGGTACTTTGGAAAGTAAATCGTCGGCAGAGAAGATTAAAGAAGATATCCGCTTTATCAGCCAGAAACTGAAAGATAACCGTGAGCAAATTGCCAAGTTGGAAAAACAGTTGCAAAACAGCTCATATCAGTCGGCACAGTTGAAGAAGGCGATTAAGAACTTGACAGCTGAACTCAATGCCAAGCAGCAGCAGATAGAAACTCTGCAGTCGGAACTGGCTGCTAAAAACATCCGTATCGCAGAACTGGATGAGGCTGTGGTTGACTTGCATCGCAACGTAGACGAGTTGAGTGCAGAAAACGAAGTAAAGACCAAGACCGTAGAAGCACAAGACAAAGCGCTGAACATGGCATGGTATGTGTTTGGTACGAAATCGGAACTGAAAGATCAGAAAATCCTGAAGCGCGGTGAAGTGCTGAAGGATAATGAATTCAATAAGGATTATTTCACTCAGATTGATATCCGTAAAGATAAGGAAATCAAATTATACTCCAAGCGTGCAGACCTGCTGACTACTCATCCGCAGGGTTCGTATGTGTTAGAGAAAGATGATAAGGGGCAGTTAATTTTGAAGGTGACCGATCCTACTACTTTCTGGAGTGTATCACGTTATCTGGTTATTCAGGTTCGTTAAACTTTAGATACGGAGATCCATTTGTATGAAGAAAGCGGAGAGGCTGAGCGTTTAAAGCGCGGCTACTCCGCTTTCTTGTTTTTTAATCTTGTTGCTTCATAGGCAGGCTTAGGTCTCATGAAAGGTGCATGAAGCATCTGCCGGATGAAAACTTGCCGGAACGCAAAAAAAAACGTCAAGGCGTTCAGTTTGAAACGTCTTGACGAATATAAAAAAAGTCCCGACGAATCTGTTGAAACGTCAGGACTTTTTTTATTAATTGGTTACTTACTCTTCCTCAGCCGGAAAATCTACGCTGAATTTGGTTTCGTTTTCAAACTTAGCGTCTTCTTTTGAACTGAAGCTATCAGAACCGTTTGTTTTTTCGCTTTCTTCTACTTTCTTCACCTTGTAGAACTTGCTGTTTGCCTTGTCTACGGCATAGACGATAGAAGTTACGGTAAATTCGTTATTCACCTGTGTAATGTTGATAAATTCAGCCATTACCGGAAGTTCCGCAGCTTCCACCTTTCCGTCTTTCTTGTTCTTGATATATACGGTTTGAATCATACCGGTTTCAAACACCTTCGGCATGGTGATGTGAGCCGCCCCGTTGTTGTCGAAGAACTCATCGTTCAGCAGCTGAGGGTTCTGGTTGTTCTTGTCAAGAACAAAGTGTACGCTGGCTGCTCCGCCTTGAGTGAGCTGTACTTTTCCGAATAAATCTTCAATGCGTACCACGCTCTTTCCTTTACTTTGAGCACACTTTTTATAATCGGTAGCCAACTGAAGTTTGGCAGGGAAACTTTCACTTTCGCCGGTCAGTTCTTTGGCAAGCTTGTCTGAAATGCTGGTTGACAGGTAGTTTACCCATGTATAATCTACACAGAAAGTAATATTCAAGTCGGTAAATCCATCCCCATAGATATGGTCTTTCTTTCCCTCGTTGATTTGCAGAGCCAATTTATCTACACGCTGGAATTCAGTAGGCTTATATTCAACCTTCATGGCAGAAGCCTGTTTGCCTTCGGCAAAAGCAAACGAAGTGTTCATTCCTGAAAATACATTGTTTGTATTTTCAGTCATTGTGGCAGTCACATTGACTGCTTTACCATCTGTTGCACGGTTCATTTGGACTACGAAGAAAGTAGAGTCCGGTCTTAGAACCGCAGTCTGTGAGCTTTCCGGGAAATAAGCACCGATGGCATTCGCATCAGCCTGTGGGCTTTCCAGTTCTGTATCTTCGTAATCGCTGCATCCGGTGAGCAGAGCTGCCGGAGTCATCAGCAATCCGAATAATAAAGTATTTAATTTCATGACTTTTTTTCTTTTAGTTGTTTAACAGCTTTTTCTTGTTTCTTCTAAATTATTCAGTGATTGCAGTCGGTTTGGTACCCGAACCTAAGATAGCACCTGAAGCCTGCTGAGCAGCAAGCGGCTTGTTAGCCTGAAGTTCAGCTTCGGGCACACGCCATAACAAGATGTCATCGCCTGCATTGATGTTGTAGATAACCTGAGGGTCACCATAACCGCAGCCACGTCTGTCGATACCTTTGTTCAGACGCATCAAGTCAAACCAAACGATACCTTCGCCCCAGAACTCAAGTCTGCGCTGAGTATAAACCGCTTCAACCGGATTACTGTTATACGCAGTCTTGTATGAAGAAACCGCTTCTCCGGTAGCACGTGATTTTACAAAAGCTTCAAATTTGTCTGCACTTCCTGTTTCTGCAGCGATAAGATACATCTCTTCCAAACGCATCAGCGGAAGGTCGTTTGCATTTACGCTGGTAGCTACCACATCGTTATCCGGACCGAATTTCATTTGGGTATAAGGGGCGTAGCCGTTTTCATTTACATAAGCAGTCTGTTCAGCGGTTAAAGCCAGTTTCCCGTTCGGCAAGGTAGCTGCTTCACCAGTTGAAGCACCCGCATCTTTCAGCCACCATCCTATACGGTAGTCACCTTCTTTGATTTCAGCATACAGTTTTTTGCTGATCTGGCGACCTCCTGAATAGTTTGCATAGCCATACGATAAAGAACCCATATGAGAAGGGAAGTTACAGATACCTGTAGAAACCACATCATCAGTCGATTCAATGATGATACCCCACATCCAGTTTGGTTCGTTTACACTCCAGAAGCTCGGAGTACCCACACTTTCTGCCTTCAGCAGAGAAATGCCGTTGGCTTCAGCCTGTTTGATTGCTGCCAGCGCATCTGCATTGGCTTCGGCTTTTTTGCCCATAGCCAAGTTCATACGTGCGCGGAGACCATATGCAGTAGCAAGGCTGATGTAGCGTTTGTCGGCAGGTTTTACTTTACTTGCAGCCAGCAGGTCGATTGCTTTGCTCAAGTCACTGTTTACCTGTTCGTAAACTTTTGCTACGGTAGAAGCCTCACAGCCTTCCACTTCGGCAGTAGCTGTATTCTTTTCAGTGATGATAGGCACACACAGTTTGTCGGCAGCCTGTGTGTAGTTGAACTGATACAACTGAGCCATGATAAGGTAAGCAAATCCGCGTGAGCCGAGAGCCTGTCCCAGATAATACTGTTCGCCCTGGTCTTCTGTCTTTTCATCAATGGTAGCTGTAATCTTATTGGCAGCAAATACGATGGAGTAGAGATTGTTCCAAACCATCTGACATTCAAGGTTGGTGTTGAAACGGTCTTCTAAAGTCAAGTCGAAACCAGTCCAGTTATAACCGTTGTCTGCGCTGATTTCATCTTCTCCGTTGGCACCGAGAGCCAGCATCAACGTTCCGTAACCGATGTCATTGTGGCGTTCAGCTCCTAAGGCGCCGGCATTAGGAAACGCTTGGTTCAACGTAGCAAAAATAGCATTCACCTTGGCTTCTGCTCTTTGCGGGAGTTTCGATACCACATCTTCCTTTTGTGAGTCGGTCACATAACCTCCTTCAGGCAGCGTGTCCATGTCCTGGCAGCCTGTAAAGGCAAGTGAGCCGCAGAGTAGAGAAGCTACAATATATTTTGTTTTCATATCTTTTTTCTGAATTAAAAATCGTTAGTTTAGAAAGTAAGGCTGATACCTCCAGAGATGGTACGGATAGGAGAATACAGCGAGTTCGTTGAGGTGGTATAGCTCTGACGTGGGTCAAGACCTTTACGTTTAGCAATCAAGCCTACGTTGTCGGCTGTGAAATACACACGCAACTTTTCAATAAACATTTTCTTAACCAAATTGCTCGGCAAGGTATAACCTACGGTAATGTTGTTGATGCTCAGATAGTTTGAGCTGATTAACCAACGGTCGGATAAGGCATTGGTAAATGAATCCTGTGCATTCAGACGAGGTACATCGGTCTTTGTATTTGCCGGAGTCCAAGCATTGTAGATGTCCTTGTGCCAGTTCTGACCTTCGCCTTTTCCTGCCATCATGAAGCGGTAACCGCTATCATAGATTTGTCCGCCAAGCTGGTAAGACAACTGGATAGAAGCATCAAATCCGTAAGCTTCGATACTTGTACCGAAACCACCATATACTTTCGGCATCAGGTTGTCAGTACCTGCTTTGTTGGTCTGTGCCAAAGAGTAGTTAGCTGTGGCATATTCTTTACCGTCTTTATCTTTTGCCCAGTAAAGAGCTTCACCGGTTTTTTCGTCAACACCTGCGTATTTTACCAAGTACATGCGATACATTGATTCGCCTTCTTCATAGATATTGCTTCCATCAATGAGCTGACCTTTCAGGTCGGGGTGAAGTTCATTAATCTTGTTTTTCACAAAAGTAGCATTGAAGTTCACATCCCAGCTGAAGTTCTTGCGGTTGAAAATCTGGTAACTCAAATCAAGTTCAAAACCCGAGTTGGTCATTGAACCCACGTTCATTGGGATATAAGTGTAACCCATACTTCCCGCAATCGGCTTGTTGTAAAGCATGTCGCTTGATTTACGTGCAAAGTATTCGGCAGAACCGTTCAGGCGGTTGTTGAACAAGGCAAATTCCAAACCTACGTTATATGAAGTAGAAGTTTCCCAAGTGATGTCTTTGTTACCTTTGGCAAAGAGCGTACCGTCAGAGAAGATGCCGTTTGCACCCATTACCGAGTACTGGTCCATCCAAGGATAGAAGTTCTTCTCCAGATGGATATTACCGATATATTTTCCAGCTGGAAGAAGCAAGTCATCGTTACCCTGCTGACCGAAAGAAGCTTTCAGTTTCAACATGTTTACCCAAGTTACGTTTTTCATAAACTCTTCACGGGTAATCATCCATGCCACACTGGCAGCCCAGAAGTCACCCCAGCGGTTGTCGGGAGAGAAACGTGAAGAAGCATCACGGCGGTAAGAAACGTTACCGAAGTATTTGTCATCGTATGAATAGTTTACACGGCCGAAGAAACCTTCGGTAGCATAAGTCTGTTTGAATCCGGTAGCGTTTTTCTTGTCAATGGTGTTGCTTACAAATTCACTTTCCGGGTCATATAAGTTCTGTCCTTGTCCTGAAAGTTCGGTATATTCGTAGGTATAACCGTCGTAACCGGCAGTAATATCAAAATGATGAATGTCCTGAAGGGTAAAGTTGTAGTTGGCTACATACTGCTGGTCAAGACCGTAAGTACGCATGGCAGCCTGTACTACTTCGCCGTTATATTCGGCACTCTGACCCATATACGGATTGTTCAATAAGTTAAGGCGCGTATTATCTACATTCAAACCGAAGCGTGCGCTTACTGTAAGTCCCTTGATGGGAGTCAGTTCAGCAAACCAGTTGGTATTAAATACGTCTCTCATGTAGTTGGTTTTGTTATAAACCAAGTCTCCTGCCGGATTGGCAATCTGCATGAAAGCACGTGAATATCCAGGGACGCTTTTTCCGTCACCGTAATCGTAAACCGGACGACCGGTCAGGGTCATAATCTGTTTGTCTTCTCCGCGTACATACATCGGATAGATAGGAGCAATGTTGTTGGCAATGTAGAAAGCATTACCTGAAGAGGCTGTGTGGTCACTATCTTGATCGCCCGGATAGCGGCTCTCACTATTGATATAGTTCACATTCGCGCCCACTTTCAACCAGTCGGTCACTTTATAATCCCCTTTCAAGCGTCCGCTGAAGCGGGTAAATCCGGAACCTTCAATCACACCTTGGTCATCCAAATAACCGAAAGCCATATAGAAAGTAGATTTGTCGTTACCGCCTGCAACATTGATGTTGTATTCCTGACGAAGCTTGTTCTGGAACATTTCATCTTCCCAGTTATCGGGAGTCAACCAGTTGCCGTATTCAGTCATATAACCTAATGTGGCATTCGGATTCAGCATCCCGTTGCTGCCGATAAGTAACTGTCCGGCAGGAACAGTATATACTGGATAACCTACACCACCGCCTGAGTTGCTGAGCAAAGTTTTGTTAGCCTGTACATGAGCAATGTCGGCAGGATAGCCGTTTGTTTGTGTGTAACCGTTATAGATAGCTTCGTAAGCTTTTTCCATATAGTTTTTCGGGCTGGTCATCACGTCGTAGTTCTTCACTGCGCGAGAGTTTACACCCCATTTGGCATCAAAGTTAACACGTGCCTTTCCGCTTGTACCCTTCTTGGTGGTAATCATGATGATACCGTTAGCACCACGTGCACCATACAATGCAGTAGAAGCAGCATCCTTCAAAACGGTCATTGATTCAATATCAGCCGAGTTGATAGAAGACAAGTCGCCGTCGTAAGGCACACCATCGACAACATATAAGGGGTCAGTACCTGCATTGATAGAGCCTACACCGCGGATACGCACCTTGGCAGATTCGCCCGGCTGACCGTTATTGCTTAAAATCTGCACACCGGCAACTGCACCGGCCAGCGCATTCGATACGTTTGAAACCTGACGTTTCTCAATCTTATCTGCTTTCATAACCGAAGCCGAACCGGTAAACGAACCTTTGGTAGAAGTACCGTAGGCTGTTACCACTACTTCATCAAGTACTTCAGCGTCCGACTTCAAAACCACTTTGACAACCGGCTTAACGGCTACTTCCTGTGACTGAAGTCCGATAAACGAAATGAGCAAAGTCTTTGCGGAACTTGAAAAAAGTAGCTGTGCAAATGGCAACATATAACATCCATCACGAAAGCATATAGGGTATAAGCTAATTTAGTGAAAACGTGAAATATTGTTGGCGTTTGAAGTAAATCTAACTGAAAATAATTATTTTTGTACTAATGCTAAAAAGATGATTATGAATAAAAAACTTCAAAATCGTATTACCTATATGATTTATTGCATCAATGCTTTTGCTGAACGCTACCATCTGAATAGCAAACAGGCTTTTGCTTATTTGAATCGCTTTAAAGGTATCGCTTTCCTTGATGAATGCTACGAGGCTGAACATCAGCTTTCGCTAAATGATGCAGTTAATGATTTGACCGTGATTTGCAAACGAAATGGTGGAGGATTAGAATGATTACATTATATCATGGTTCGAATGTGGAGATCAATCAGATTTGTCTGGAAAAATGTAGCCCGTATAAAGATTCGGACGTGGCTTTTATTTGACCGATATCGAAGAGCAAGCTTGGCAAATGGCTGTTCGTCGTACGCGCATTGCCGGAGAAGGGAGTCCGATTGTTTCCACTTATACTTTTGATGAGAAATATTTGGAAGATTCTTCTTTCAAAGTGAAAGTCTTTGACAGTCCGTCTGAAGAATGGGCTTTATTTATTATGGAAAACCGGAAAAGAAATAAACCTCATGGCTATGATGTAATAATTGGTCCGATAGCGGATGATGGAGTGGCTTTTCAGTTAGAACGATATAGCCGCCAGATGATAACTTTAGAAACATTGGTGAAAGAACTGACCTATCGTAAACTTAACCGGCAATTCTTTTTCGGAACAGAATTATCTATATCTAAACTACAGAGAATATGACAGATATGAATTCTTTTTTGATTGACTCATTGGTAGAGCAGTTAACCATGATGCTTGTGGAAGAAAAGAAAATGACGATTGTTGAGGCGCTTGAAGTCGTTTATAATTCTCAGCTCTATGAGAAAATTTCGGATTTGGAAACCGGATTATATTATCAAAGCGCACATTATAACTATGAATTGCTCTGCCACGAAATGAAGTATGGAAAGTTGGTGTGATTTTCAAGGTCACATAAGCTTGGGCACTGGAGAAGATAAGGTTTAAATACAGCTTATGTAAAATGTGCCGGATTTTTTTCGTCAGAAACTTCCTGAAAAGGAATAGAAACAGAAAGAATATAAAAAGCATTTTGCGGTTCCCTAAATATACCTATATTATATAAAGGTGTTCATGCTCAGGAAGGATCTTAAGTGCTGAAAAACGATGGCTTTCGGGCGTGAAAGAATCACGTTTTACAGATAATTTCATCCGAATTCAGTTGCATTTCGGATATACAAGCGGGGTTACATTCTGGAAAAGCAGTTGAAAGAATGGTATTTTTTTCTATTTCTGTTCTACCCATTTTCTACTTTCTCGATTATATGAATCAATTACAACCGTGCAGAACCGGATACAGGTTTAAAAGTTCTTTAATCAATGTTTAAATTTACTCATTTTTAACTTGGCTTATTTAACGAATCTTTATAAACAAAAGCATAAAATATAGAAAGCAGATTAGCTTGCATGCTGACAAAAAACAAGGATTTAATGGAAAAATATACGTATAAATTTCATTTAAGAGGGGTTGATATGTTAAAAAACAAACTTTTCTAAGCTATTTCTAACAAAAAGGATAAATATTTCATTTTTATTACTTATCTTCGCACATCGTTTGAGAGAATAAATTTTTATTAATTAACGTAAAGTTAAACTTTAAGAGAGGTTTTATGAAAAGAAAATTGATGCTGTTGATGACCTACCTTTTTATTGGTATAGGTCTGGTAAACGCTCAAATCTCCAAAGTGACAGGACATGTCACTTCTGAGGAAGACGGTTTACCTGTAGTAGGTGCATCTATCTTGGTAAAAGGTACTGCAGTAGGTACTGTTACTGATATAGATGGTAATTTTACATTGACAAATGTGCCAAGTTCCGCAAAGACTTTGCTCATTTCGTTTATCGGACTTCAGTCACAGGAAGTAGCTGTTAAGCCGGTTGTCAATGTAGTTTTGAAATCAGATGCAGAGGTGTTGGATGAGGTAATGGTCGTTGCTTACGGTACGGCAAAGAAATCATCGTTTACCGGTTCGGCATCTACCATTAAGGCAGAGCAGATTACTTCGGGTTCAAAAGAATCTTTGGATAAGGCATTTGCCGGAAAGATGGCAGGTGTGCGTATCGCTTCTGCTACCGGTGACCCGGGTTCTATGGGTGAAATGAACATCCGTGGTGTCGGTTCTATCAATGGTTCTAAGTCTCCGCTGTATGTAATCGACGGTGTAGTAATGAAATCGGATGGCGATATGAACTACTACGGAAAGTCTCAGAGTGTATTGAGTACTTTGAACCCGGATGATATTGAAAGCATGACGGTATTGAAAGATGCTGCCGCTGCTTCTCTTTACGGTTCACGTGCTGCAAACGGTGTAGTTATCATCACTACCAAGAGCGGTAAGGAAGGTAAGACCCGTGTATCTTACAACGGTGAAGTGGGATGGAGCAAAATGGCAGTTGACCAGTATAAGATGATGGGAGCTGCTGACTATACTAATTATGTTCGCGAATCATTGGCTAACTATTATCTTATTGATCATAAGAATGGTACACCGATAGCACAAAACAAGGAAGAAGCATATCGTTTCGCCGAAACGGCAGCAGGAGATCCTACCAAATATCCAGGTATGGCTGATTTCCTGAAAGATCCTACTGGAAAGACTGCAACTAACTGGAAAGATGAAATCTACCGTACTGCTGTAACTCAGAACCATCAGGTAGCGTTGAATGGTGGTAACCAGAATACCAAGTTCTATGCCGGTGTAGGTTATAATAAGAGTGAAGGTATCGTGTTGGGCAGTGACTTCAAGCGTATTTCTGCTCGTGTGAATGTAGACCAGAAGATTACTGACTGGGCTGATTTCTCTGTAAAACAGATGGTTGCTCATACCACTCAGAACGGTTTCCGTGACCAGAACGATCAGGCTCAAGGTTTGGGTACAAGCTCTCCGCTGGGTATCTTGTTTGCAATGGACCCTACTGCTCCGGTATATAATGAAGACGGTTCGGTTAATGCTAATGCCGGTTACGGTCAGGTAAGCAACCCGCACCTGATGTTGGGTGGAAGAGACAGCGATACAGCTATGGAATGGATTCAGAGTAAAATGTTCCGCAGCTTGACCAATGCTGAATTGAGCTTGCATTTCCTGGATAAGATTTTCTTCAAGTCAATCTTCGGATACGACTATATTGATAACAAACACTTTGAATATTGGGATCGTAACGGTGTGAACGGTGCAGCTGTAGGTGGAATGGGTTCTCGTCATACTTTGCAAAACTCTACATTGACTACTTCAAATACGTTGACTTATACCGATACGTTCAACGATAAGCATAACTTGTCTGTAATGGCTGGTTTTGAATTGGAAGACCAGAACTTGCTGCGTATCATTGCAAATGTGAAAAACTATTCAAGCTCTTTGCCTGAGTTGTCAAACGGACAGCCTGATGCTGCTTCAAGCGACAGCTACGGTTCAGCTATGATGTCATACTTCGGTAATGTAAACTATAACTTTGATGACAAATACTATCTGTCGGCTTCATTCCGTCGTGACGGTTCTTCTCGTTTGAGTGAAGACAACCGTTGGGCTAACTTCTGGTCTGTATCAGGAGCATGGCGTTTGAGCAAAGAAGGATTTATGTCTGATATGCCGTTGTTCAACGACTTCAAAGTGAAAGTTTCTTACGGTACAAACGGTAACTTGCCTCTTGACTATTATGGTTATATGGACCTTTATGCAGGTTCTGGATACGGAAATAATCCGGCTATCTACTGGTCACAGTTGGCTAACAATGCGTTGACTTGGGAAAAATCAAAGAACTTCAACGTAGGTTTTGAATGGAATATGTTCGGCCGTGTAACTTTGTCTGCTGAATATTATTTGAAAAATACTACCGACTTGTTGTTCCAGGTTCCTACTGCTTTCGAAACTGGTTTCTCAAGCCGTTGGGATAACTTGGGTAAACTGAAAAACGACGGTGTGGAAATTGAAATCAATTCACAGAACATCGTTACAAAAGATTTCACTTGGAATACCAACTTTAACTTGACTTACCAGCAGGCTGTTGTGAAAGAACTTCCGGAAGGTAAAGACATCCAGTACGGTGACGGACAGATGTATATCCACCGTGAAGGTGAGTCTATGTACTCGTTCTTCTTGCCTGAATGGGCGGGTGTAAATCCTGAAAACGGTGAAGGACAATGGTATATTGATCCGGCTGACCATTCAAAAGGTTTGACTAACAACTACAGCAAAGCCGGATGGGGTGTAGTAGGTAAGGCATTGCCCGATGTAATGGGTGGTTTGACCAACAGCTTCACTTATAAAGATTTCGACTTGTCGTTCTTGATTTCTTATCAGTTTGGTGGCGATATGTTCGACTATCCGGGTTACTTTACTCACAATGACGGTTTCCGTCTGGGTAATACAGTGCCTGAAGCCGATGCTGCAGACTACTGGAAGAAACCGGGTGACGTTACTGCAAACCCGAAACTGGTTTATCTTAACCCGCAGCGTCCGGACCGCTTCTCAAGCCGTCAGGTTAAGTCAACTGATAACATCCGTTTGCGTGAACTTACTGTAGGTTATAACATTCCGGTGAAGAAGTATATCAACCGCTTGCGTGTATACTTCCGTGCAAACAACCCTTGGTTGATTTGGGCTAAGACCGACAACGTAGATCCGGATGTAGCAATCAACGGTTACCGTCAGGTAGATACTCCGCAGTTGAGAAGCTGTGTATTCGGTGTAAACTTGGAATTCTAATTTTAAACTCGATCAGAAATTATGAAATTAAAATATTTAGCAGCATTTGCGTTTGCAGTGGCATTGGCTTCATGCGATACCTTGGATAAGGACCCTTCTAATGCTTGGGATTCTGCTTCTGCCATCCAAACGGTTAATGATTTGAAATACGCCGTGAATGGTGTATATGAAACCCAGACTGGTAATGTATCCCAGTTTGGTAACTATACGGGTGACTTCGGTCTGTTTGCCGACTTGAAGGGTAGCGACTATAAATGTGTGGGAGGTAACAACCAGGCTACTGAAATTTCAAGATATGAGGCTACTGCTACCAGTAACTTGCCGGAAGCAATCTATAAGTTGTTCTATGTCTCTATTTCACGTGTAAACAAGGTGATGGAGCAGACAAAAGCTGCAGGATTGACAGGTGAACAGGTAGATGCCTATATGGGTGAACTGTATGCATTGCGTGCCTTGTTCCACTTTGATCTGGCTCGTGTATATGCACAGCTTCCTACTGTAGCAAACAGCTTGGATGATATGGGTATCGTGGTAGTAACCAAAACGCTTGACCACACTTTCGTGCCTGAACGTGCAACGTTGAAAGTAACTTACGAAACCATCTTGAGCGATTTGGAAGAAGCTATCAAGTTGATGGAGCCTATCAAAGCTACACATAACAAGAATACCACTACTGGTCACATGAACTATTGGGCTGCTTTGGCCTTGCGTGCACGTGTCAACCTGTACTTGGATGACTTGAATATCGGTGGAACAGCTGACCACAATGCGTTGGCATTGAATGATGCAAAGAAAATCATCGAAGAAGGTCCGTATTCATTGTATAAATACGATGACTATGCTGCTGCATGGGCAAAAGAATTTACCAATGAAAGCATCTTCGAGTTCCAGACCACTTCTTTGTATAACCCGCAGCGTAACTCTTTGGGATATTACACCGACCCTACCGGTTATGCTGAAGCAGGTATGAGTGACTCGTTTGTAGCCGACTTTGTTAAGAACCCGGCTTATGCCAAGGATATCCGTGTAAGCGAAGCTATGATTGCTGAAGAAGACGACGGTACAGGAAAGAACAAAGCATATTATACACAGAAATATCCGGGACGCGACGGTCAGATTTATGTGAACAATGCAAAGGTATTCCGTTTGTCTGAAGTTTATCTGATTGCAGCCGAAGCCGCACTGAAGACAAACAATCCGGATGCAGCGAAATACATCGACGACCTTCGCAAGGAACGTATTGATGGTTATGCAGCTGGTACAACCACCAGCGTAACACTGGATGACATCTTGACTGAACGTCGTTTGGAATTGAACGGTGAAGGTCACATGGCATGGGATATGTGGCGTAATGGCAAATCAGTGATAAATCCGAAAGTTGGTGAAGTGGCAGCTGGAGCTGAAAATGCTGTATTCCCTCTTCCGCAGGCTAACATCAATGTTTCTCACGGAGCATTGAAACAGAATCCTGGATTCTAATCGGAATCGTAAGAATTAGTTCTTAATACATAAATTAAAGCCAAAGGCAGCAGAACCTTGTGTTCTGAGCCTTTGGCTTTTTTTGTTTTCTGCGGGTGATAGTTTCGGATACATGTATAAGAAGATTGAACTGCCTTTAAGTTATCTATAAACAGAACCACTGTTTGTAAAAACAAAGCTTTTGGCTCTATAAACAGAGGCTTTGTTTTTACAGCCAAAGCTTTTGTTTTGAGTTTGCATAAGGAAAAACGGTAGTTTATATCAAAGAAAAGGACATTTTCAGGCACTTAAAATGCAATCTGTCAGCCCATCGGATGTAAATCAATAGACAGTACAAATGCGTGTAGGCAAATCTGCGTCTTACACCGTCCTACACTACACCCTTCACGCGGTAACTTCTTCTTACATAGTTGGTTAACCCTAAAAATGTGTAGGGTGCAGGCAAATTTTGTGAAAACAAAAATTCAGAGATGGAGCAAAGCAACAGTGGCAAATCGAAGGCTTGCCACCGCTGCTTCCGGAGCCTGTCAATGATTCAGTTTTTCGAGTTCTTTGATAATGGTTTCCGGAAACACCTCGCTGTATATTTCAGTGGTTTTCACACTCCGGTGACCGAGCAGTTTCTGTATAGTTGTAATACGCACCCCTTGATATAACAGTAAAGAAGCATGTGTATGCCGGGCGGTATGAAACGAAATATGCTTATGCAAGTTGGCAAGTAGGCGTAAGCGTTCCAGATTCTTGTTTACTGTCGAGTTTCCGTTCAGCCGGAACAGGTTATTTTCCTGAGGCTTGTACTTGTTTAAGATGCGGATCGCCTTTCCGTGGAAGAGCAAATAAAGCGGGATGGTGATTCTGACTCCGGTTTTTTGCGAATGAAACACCAGCCACAGCTTTTCGTTGAGCGTAATGAAGTTCTCAGTCGATAGCGACGTGAAATCAGAATACCTCAATCCGGTATAGCAGCAGAAGAGAAAGGCATCAAGTATATGTTTCAGTTCAGGATACTTATCGGCTGCCATTAAATTCTCCAGCAGCTGAAGCTCAGAGGGAAGAAGAAACTTGTGGGTTTTGGTCTCCGTCTTGATGCGGTAATTACGGAACGGATAGTCGTTATGGCTCAGATAGCCCTGCCGGATAGCCTCATTTGTGAGCGTACGCAGATGTTTCATGTGTTTGGCAATGGTGTTGACGCTGTATTTACACTGCCTCAAATGATTTTCAAAATCCAGCAGGAAAGAATAAGTCAGTTCGTTACAGCGCAATGAAGGGCGGAAAACCTGCAAGATATCAAGTGTGGTATTCAGATTCCTTTTGGTACTTTCTTTCCGCCATGACTGTGCAATCACTTTTTTGCCAAAAGCAATCAGCTCGGGAGAGAACGACTCAGATTCAGTCTTTTGAGGTTTCAGCAGATTCAGCGAGATAACCTTTCCCTGCTTCCAATATTCCAGTTCTTTCCATTGTAGCTGTAAGACTGACTCGTCAATCATCCGGTTCAGTTCCTCATCTTGCGGATGCGCAATAATCTGTTTGCGTCTGTCATCCCATTGCTCCGGATATACATAGATATGGGTAGAAAAATAAATTTTCTGCTTGTCCAGATAAGCTTCTATCTGGATGAGCGCCTTCCCTTGTCGGTTTAAATGTTTTTTTCGGTTGTAAACCAAACGGTAGCTTATTTTCTTCATATATTTTGTATGGGTTAAGTGAAACAGTTTAGTTTGTTTATAAATAGCTATTTTTAAGGGCTAAAGAAAGGAAACCTGTTTAAAAAAGCACGGCATCGTTCCTTTTTTCTTATATTTGCGACGTTTATAAACAATATGCTTGAATGAAAGAATTTGTAATATCAGAAGCACAGACGGAAAGAGCTGTCTTGGTGGGTTTGATTACCCAGAACCAGAACGAACGTAAAACCAATGAATATTTGGATGAGCTTGCTTTTCTTGCCGAGACGGCAGGGGCGGAAGTGGTAAAACGTTTCACCCAGAAATTAGATTATCCCAATACCGTGTCTTATGTAGGAAAAGGAAAGTTGCAGGAGATAAAAGAATACCTGGCTGTACAGAATGAAGAAGAGGAAACCGAAATCGGTATGGTGATTTTTGATGATGAACTTTCAGCCAAACAGCTTCGCAATATAGAAAACGAACTGAAGGTGAAGATACTTGACCGTACTTCGCTTATTCTTGATATTTTTGCCATGCGTGCCCAGACTGCCAATGCCAAGACGCAGGTGGAGCTGGCACAATATAAATATATGCTGCCCCGCCTGCAGCGCCTGTGGACTCACTTGGAACGTCAGGGGGGTGGTTCCGGAGCCGGAGGTGGAAAGGGTTCGGTGGGTCTTCGCGGACCGGGTGAAACCCAGCTGGAAATGGACCGCCGTATCATTTTGAACCGTATGGCCCTGCTGAAACAGCGTCTGGCGGAGATTGATACGCAGAAATCTACCCAGCGCAAGAACCGCGGCCGCTTGATTCGTGTCGCTTTGGTGGGATATACCAATGTGGGTAAATCTACACTGATGAACCTGATGGCAAAAAGTGAGGTGTTTGCAGAAAACAAACTCTTTGCTACCCTTGATACCACGGTGCGCAAGGTGATTATTGAAAACTTGCCTTTCCTGCTTTCTGATACAGTAGGATTTATCCGCAAGCTGCCTACCGACTTGGTTGACTCGTTTAAGTCAACACTCGATGAGGTGCGCGAAGCCGACCTGCTGGTTCATGTAGTAGATATTTCGCATCCCGACTTTGAAGAACAGATTCAGGTGGTCGACAAAACCATTGCCGACTTGGGTGCAGGAGGTAAGCCTACGGTGATTGTCTTCAATAAGATTGATGCTTATACGTATGTGGAAAAGGCTGAAGATGACCTGACTCCGAAGACCAAAGAGAATATCACGCTCGATGAGCTGATGCGTACGTGGATGGCAAAGATGCATGACAACTGTATCTTTATTTCTGCCCGCAATAAGACCAATATAGAAGAACTGAGGGCGTTGTTATACGGAAAAATCAGAGAACTGCATGTGCAGAAATATCCGTATAACGATTTCCTTTATCAAACTTACGAAGAATAGTGGTCCGGTCGGTACTGACCGGCTTTACTCACACAAAATACAAAGACTGAACATGGAATATCGTTTGCTTTCTGCACAGGAAATAGAAAAGTTGGAGGCGCAGTATTGTAGTGCCGCCGACTGGAGCTTGGTGGAAGTGGCCAAGGAGTTTGTACCCGACTTTGTGCGTCATACCCGTTTCTCGGGGAAGGTGCGCCTGGGAGTATTCGAGGGCGAGTTTCATTTGCCCGGAGGAATCACGAAGCATGCCGGACTGGCGTATGTCACCTTGCATAATGTGTCGGTAGGAAACAACTGCTGCATTGAGAATGTAAAAAATTACATTGCCAATTATGAGATAGGCGACCATACGTTTATTGAGAATGTAGACATCATTCTGGTAGATAAGCGCAGCAAGTTCGGTAACGGACTGGAAGTCTCGGTTCTGAATGAAACCGGCGGGCGTGAAGTGGTGATTCATGACCGCTTGTCGGCTCATCAGGCGTATATCATGGCACTCTACCGCCACCGTCCGGGACTGATTGACCGCATGAAGCAAATTATCGGCGAATATGCTGAGGCTCATGCTTCCGAAACGGGTACGATAGGCAACCATGTCACCATTGTCGATGCCGGATATATTAAGAATGTCCGTATCGGCGACTATTGTGAAATAGAAGGTACAGGGCGACTGAAAAACGGAAGCATCAACAGCAATGTCCATGCCCCGGTGCATATCGGTTATGGAGTAATCTGTGATGATTTTATCATTTCAAGCGGTTCGCATGTGGAAGACGGCACGGTGCTGACCCGCTGCTTTGTGGGACAAGCCTGTCACTTGGGGCATAGCTATTCGGCTTCCGATTCCTTGTTTTTCAGCAACTGTCAGGAAGAAAACGGAGAGGCTTGTGCCATCTTTGCCGGTCCGTTTACCGTGACACATCATAAATCTACGCTGCTTATTGCCGGTATGTTCTCGTTTATGAATGCCGGCTCCGGGTCGAACCAGAGCAACCACATGTATAAACTCGGACCGATTCATCAGGGAGCATTGGAACGGGGTGCCAAGACCACTTCCGATTCGTATCTGCTGTGGCCTGCCCGTATCGGAGCCTTCTCTCTGGTCATGGGGCGGCATGTCAACCATCCTGATACTTCGAATCTGCCTTTCTCTTATCTGATAGAAGAAAAGAATACCACCTATCTGGTGCCGGGAGTCAACCTGCGGAGTGTGGGAACCATCCGCGATGCGCAAAAGTGGCCCAAGCGCGACTTACGTAAAGACCCGAACCGGCTCGACCAGATTAATTATAACTTGCTGAGCCCGTATACCATTCAGAAAATGATGTCCGGGCGGACTATCCTGAAGGAGTTGGCACGCGTGTCGGGCGAGACTTCTGAAATATATTCGTATCAAAGTGCAAAAATCAAGAATTCGGCTTTGAATAAAGGAATTCATTTTTATGAAACCGCCATCCATAAATTTTTGGGAAACTCCGTCATCAAGCGTCTGGAGGAGATACATTTCCGGAGTGATGAAGAAATCCGTGCCCGCTTGAAACCTGATACGCCCGTCGGAACAGGCGAATGGGTGGATGTGTCGGGGCTGATTGCTCCGAAAAGCGAGATTGAACGCTTGATGGAAGATATAGAAGGAGGCCGCCTGAACTCGGTGGACGAAATTCATGACCGCTTTGCCGGTATGCATGCGGCTTATTATACCTATGAATGGACGTGGGCTTATGAACAGATGCTGGAGTTTTACGGACTGAAAGCCGATGAAATTACAGCAAAAGATATTGTAGCTATCGTGCGCCGCTGGCAGGAAGCCGTGGTATGGCTTGACCGGATGGTATATGAAGATGCAAAGAAAGAGTTCTCACTGACCTCGATGACCGGTTTCGGTGCCGATGGAAACAGAGAGGAGCAGGTGCGCGACTTCGAGGAAGTGCGGGGCGTATTTGAAAGCAATCCGTTTGTTACAGCCGTGCTTGAACATATAAAGGTGAAGACTGAACTGGGAAATGAACTGATTGACCGCATCAGTGGTCTGTTATAAATTACGCAATTGGTATGATGTATCGTTTGATGGCAATCTTTCTGATGTGCTTGTTTTACGGTTTCGTGCAGGCACAGGGTTTCTCCAAGCGTGTGGTAGAGTGTCCGTCCTTTATAGCGGCTGCTACCTCAGAACTGGAGTTGAAAAAACTCATTCTTACCGATGAGCATACGCAGGTAGATGCTGTGCTTTACGGAAAGCCGGGCAGCGTGGCTGTCATTTCTCCGGATACTTGGCTGGTTGCCGGGCAACAACGTTTCCTGTTGCGCGAAGCCGGTGGCATTTCAATAGGCGGTCTCATTGAGCCGGAAAGAATTCCTGAGAGCGGACGGATGCATATTGTTCTTTCTTTTGCACCGGTTCCCCGGAGTATTCATGAAGTCGACTTGATAGAAGAGGGTACTGGAAGAGCCATTTACGGTATACAGCTGAGCCGGAAGGAGCCTTATGTGTATATTCCCGAGTTTCTGAAGGAAAAACAGCAGGGTGAAACCCGCGAACTGCCGGAACCTGGACTGTCGCCCGGAAAGGCAGTAGTCAACGGCTATCTGTTGGGTTATGACGTGCGTATGCCTTTCTCCATGAATCTCCTCTATTACGACCGGCTGTTTGATAAGGAATGGAGCAGCCGGGTGCGCATACGTCAGGATGGTTCTTTTCATCTCGAAACGGAGATGCTGCAACCCGATACGGTGAAGCTGAAGGTAAATCAGGCAGTGCTTCGTCTGTTTCTGGTTCCCGGTGAGGAAACTACGGTTTATATTGACTTTTCTAAGTTGAGCATGTCGGCTTCAAGGCTCCACCATAAGAATTATGAAAAAAAGCAGAAGGCATGGTTCGACGGGGCAGCCGAGCTGATTAATACAGAGCTGGCATCGGGAAAGCGTTCGCCGGCATTAGATGTATTCCATGCCGTTGAGAGTAACCTCATGGACAATGAGAGCCTGAAGGCTCAGTTCCGTGAAGATGCGGAGCGGGTGAAGCCGTTGTGCGAAAAAATACTGGCGAAAAAAGAATTACAGTCATCCGACAACAAACTGCTCGATGCGGTAACGTTTCCGGAGATAAGTGCTTATGTGCGTTTGCGGAACCAAGCTTTGAAGGATGAAATCATGCGCATGGGTTCTGAGAAAGAAGCTTGGGTAGGTGAACTCGATAAGAATCTCTTGGGCGAGGACGTTCTTCCGGCTCTGCTGGCTCCTTACCGTGGAAAGGCTGTGCTGGTTGATTTTTGGGCCACTTGGTGTGCTCCCTGCCGGAAAAGCTTTAAGGTCATGCGTCCGCTCCGTAAAAAGCTGGCATCGGAGCCTGTCGTATATCTTTATCTTACGGGACCCTCTTCTCCTGAGCTTGTCTGGAGAACGATGCTGGAAGAAATTCCCGGCATCCATTACCGGCTGACTGAGGAGCAGTGGGAATATCTTTGTGAAACGTATCACATAAAAGGCATTCCGGCTTATCTGGTGGTTAATCCCGATGGAAGCGTAGCTTATACCCATGTAGGCTTCCCGGGAGTAGATGTTCTGCAAGACGAACTGTTACGTGCGGTAAAACATTAAAAAAATATATATACAATGTCTATCTTACGAGTTATTTTAGCAATTTTATTTCCCCCTCTTGCCGTTATCGATCAGGGGTGTGGTTCTGTACTTATCGTGTTAATCTTAACTTTGGCTGGTTGGGTTCCGGGAGTCATCGGAGCGTTAGTCATTCTCAATAAGGCTACTAAATGAGAAGCAAGCCGGTGAAGGGACGATTTTTTCACCTTGATTAAGGAAAAATTTCAATAATACTTTGTAACTTTGCTTCCACGATAACTAACATTTAATTTATTCATCATTATGGCAACACCCGAATTCAAGTATCAGCCGATGTTCGAACACGGTAAAGATACAACTGAATATTATCTGCTTACCAAGGACTATGTGTCTGTAAGCGAGTTTGAAGGCAAACCGATTCTGAAAATCGAAAAAGAAGGTTTGACTGCAATGGCTAACGCTGCTTTCCGTGACGTTTCTTTCATGCTTCGCCGTTCGCATAACGAACAGGTGGCTAAAATCCTGACCGACCCGGAAGCAAGCGATAATGATAAGTATGTGGCACTGACTTTCTTGCGTAATGCAGAAGTGGCAGCTAAAGGAGTATTACCTTTCTGTCAGGATACCGGTACAGCCATTATTCATGGTGAAAAGGGACAGCAGGTATGGACTGGCTACTGCGATGAAGAGGCACTTTCATTAGGTGTGTATAAAACCTATACTGAAGAAAACCTCCGTTACTCGCAGAATGCACCGCTTACCATGTACGATGAAGTGAATACACGCTGTAACTTGCCGGCTCAGATTGATATTGAAGCTACGCAGGGTATGGAGTATGAATTCCTTTGCGTAACGAAAGGAGGTGGCTCGGCTAACAAGACTTATCTGTATCAGGAAACCAAAGCTATCTTGAATCCGGCTACTCTGGTGCCGTTCCTTGTAGAAAAAATGAAGACTTTGGGTACAGCTGCTTGTCCTCCGTATCACATTGCTTTCGTTATCGGTGGAACTTCAGCAGAAAAGAACCTGCTGACCGTGAAATTGGCTTCTACCCGTTTCTATGACAACTTGCCTACCACAGGTAATGAATACGGACGTGCATTCCGCGATGTGGAACTGGAAAAACAAGTGCTGGAAGAAGCACACCGCATTGGTTTGGGTGCACAGTTCGGCGGTAAATATTATGCGCACGATGTACGCATCATTCGCTTGCCTCGTCACGGAGCTTCTTGTCCGGTAGGTTTGGGCGTTTCTTGTTCAGCCGACCGTAACGTACGTTGTAAAATCAATAAAGACGGTATCTGGATTGAAAAACTCGACTCTAATCCGGGTGAACTGATTCCGGAAGAATTGCGTCAGGCTGGTGAAGGCAATGCCGTGAAGATTGACCTGAACCGTCCGATGCCGGAAATCTTGGCTGAACTCGATAAATATCCGGTAGCTACCCGTCTGTCACTGAACGGTACCATCATTGTAGGCCGTGACATTGCTCATGCTAAGCTGAAAGAACGTCTGGACCGCGGTGAAGAATTGCCGCAGTACATCAAAGATCATCCTATCTATTACGCAGGTCCTGCCAAGACTCCGAGCGGTATGGCTTGCGGTTCAATGGGTCCGACTACAGCCGGACGTATGGACCCGTATGTTGACCTGTTCCAAAGCCACGGCGGATCAATGATTATGCTGGCAAAAGGTAACCGTAGCCAGGCTGTAACCGATGCTTGTAAAAAGCATGGCGGTTTCTATTTAGGTTCAATCGGTGGTCCAGCTGCTATCTTGGCTCAGAATAATATCAAGAGCATCGAGTGTGTGGAATATCCGGAGCTGGGTATGGAAGCTATCTGGAAGATTGAAGTGGAAGATTTCCCTGCATTTATCTTGGTTGATAACAAGGGAAATGATTTCTTCAAGCAAATCAAGCCCCGTTGTGCAGGAAACTGTAAATAAATGAAAATTGAATGGTATAAATAACCTGAATGAAAAGCGGTGTGACAGGCTCATACCGCTTTTTTATTTGTTTCATCTAAAAAGTAAATACATATGCTACATGATCTCTTTTTTTTAGTGAGCGGACTGGCTCTTATTTTGGTGGGAGCCAACGGAATGACTGATGGGGCTGCCGCGGTAGCAAAACGTTTCCATATCTCTGATCTGGTAATCGGGCTGACGATTGTTGCGTTTGGTACTTCTGCTCCTGAGCTGGTAATCAGTGTGCTTTCAGCCATGCAGGGAAGTGCCGACCTTGCCATCGGTAACGTGGTGGGAAGTAATATCTTCAATATGTTGATGATTATAGGATGTACCGCCTTGGTGCTTCCCATTCAGGTAGGACAAGGAACGCTCAGCAAGGAAATTCCGCTGGTTATACTTTCTTCGTTCGTCTTCGCTTTCTTGGCTAATGATGTGTTTCTTGACGGAGGAGTGCGGAATGTAATCAGCCGCATCGATGGCTTGGTCTTGCTTGCTCTTTTCTTGATATTCTTGCGGTATACATTTGCCATAGCTCGTGCCGGAGAGCTTCAGCCGGAAGATCAGAAAGTGAAGGAACTTTCGCCATGGAAAGCAACTCTCTATATTATAGGTGGACTGCTTGCTTTAATCTTCGGCGGACAGTGGTTTGTGGAAGGAGCCAGCGGAGTAGCCCGCAGTATGGGTGTGAGTGAATCGGTGATTGGTCTGACCCTGGTAGCAGGAGGAACTTCCCTTCCGGAACTTGCCACTTCGGTGGTAGCGGCTGTGAAGAAAAATCCGGGAATAGCCATCGGTAATGTGATAGGCAGTAATTTATTTAATGTATTCTTTGTGCTGGGGGTAAGTGCCACGATATTCCCCTTGCCCATGGGAAATATCACCAATTTCGATATTGCCGTACTGATAGGTGCCTCTCTTCTGTTCTGGCTGGTGGGGTGGTTTTTCAAGAAGCGTACCATTACGCGGCTTGAAGGAGCTTTCTTAGTAGCGTGTTATGTGGCTTATACAGCATGGCTCATTGGGGCTTAGCAGTTTCAGCAACCTGTCTCTCTTCCCTCGGTTTACTCCAGTAGTAGCCGGGGGATTCTTTTTGCTTGGAAGTCAGCAGGTATTTATCCGAAGAAAGCTGTCAGAAAAGCAAGTTTCGTGTCTGTTCTGCAGATTTATACTTTAATTTAACTGTTTTCAGTTGGCTTTTTTGAAAAATAGTTATCTTTGTTGTATCGGTTAACCAAAATCGAAGCCTTCTTGCAGGAGGATGGTTTTGTTCTATCAGCTTGAAGAAAAATAGAGGCAAATAGGAATAGACAGAAATATAGGACCAGGAGGTCTTATTCTATATATAAACACAACATGTTATACAAAAAGAACAAGATTATGGAAAACAAACCATTTACAACTTCTGCATTGAAATATGTGAAAGAACATTTAGCATGCAGAAACTATGCAACAGCTGAACAGTCAATTTTGCAGGTCAGAAACTTTAAGGCTGGCGAAAATATAGTGAAAGAAGCGACAGATTGTTCAGCTTTGGTATTCCTTCTTTCCGGGGAGATTGAGCTTTCAACCGGTAGTGTTCTCGATCAAAAAATAGAGGGACCCTCCATGTTTTTTATAGCTGCAAGTGAACGTTTCTGTGCCAAAATTAAGCAGGATACGACATTAGTTCGTTGCCGGTTAGACTTGCAGGTCGCCCTATGTAACCGGTTTGCTATAGAGCATCTCACTCAGTTGAAGCCAAACCGGAATGCGAAAGCAGAAAAGAACCGGATACCAGTACTTCCTATTCATAGCCTTTTGCATACCGAACTGGAGGCTGTTGTAGAAGCCATAAGGTTGGGGCTGATGTGTGTGCATTACCATCAAATCAAGCGTAATGCGCTACTCATTTGTTTACGTGGATTCTATTCCAAAGGACAGTTGGCTGATTTGTTTTCACCTATTCTGGGTGTGGAAAGCGAGTTTAAGGAAAAGGTGATTAGGTCTTATTCTGATGTGGAAAGCGTCAAAGAACTTGTGACGGCTCTGAACATGTCGCCCACTACCTTCAAACGGAAATTTCATCAGGCATTTGGAACTACGGCCAAGCAATGGCTGATTGAAAAGAAGAAAGAAAGAGTATTCCAAGACCTGATAATGAGTCATGCACCAATTGCAGAATTGGCTGATAAATATAAATTTTCCGAAAATTATATGACTACATTTTGTAAGGAACACTTTGGAAAGACTCCTACACAGATTCGGGCAGATTGGAGTGACTATACGCATTATAGATTACACCTTTAAATGAAATAGCGGCAATCATTTGATTGCCGCTATTTCATTTGGGTTACATGCAAATCCGTTTTGTTTATTCAAATTTGTTTTTTAATGTAATTTTAGTCCTATTTTGTAGTTTTATGGTCCTTTTTCGTAAGTTGTTAATTTATCTAAATAAGTAATTTTGCAAGCGAAAAGAGAAACCCTTATTGGTTTGTTGTGATAAAATAACTCATAAGGTTGGTTATATAGATAAAAATCACCGTTTTTTATGTTGATTATTACAGCAGATGAGGACTCTTTTCTGTCTTTTTATTAGGCATAGGAAAATACATTCTTTTTCTCTTTTATACAGAAAGACAAAGATACATTGTTCAGAGGAAGAATGAAACTGAAATTAGAACGTGTAAAAGTACATAGAAACAAACTTTATGAAACGGAATCTTTTATTATTACTGCTGGTAATTATTACACAATATGTATGTGGGCAAAGTGTTGCTTTGAAAACCAACGGGCTGTATTGGCTGACCACTACACCGAATGCAGGCGTGGAAGTTGCTTTGAGCCGTAAAATGACTTTGGATGTGTCGGCGGCATATAATCCCTGGACTTTTAAAGATGATAAAAAGATGCGCTTCTGGCTGGTACAACCCGAGTTGAAGTACTGGTTGTGTGAAAAGTTTGAAGGACATTTTGTCGGGATTCATGCACACGGAGCCCAGTATTATGGCGGTTTCGATAAAAAACTCTACGACGGGTATCTGGCAGGAGGAGGTATCTCATACGGCTACGACTGGATTTTATCTTCCCATTGGAACTTGGAAGCTGAAATCGGTATAGGATATGCGCATTTGTGGTACAAGGAAAGTCCTCGTATTCCCTGTAAGAAATGTCACGAAGACAAGCATAAAAACTATTTCGGTCCTACCAAGGCTGCCATTTCATTAACTTATATATTTTAATTAAAGACTTCGTTCTGAAATGAAAATCAAGGATACATTTTATATACTATTGGCAGGCTTGCTGCCTTGGGGAGTAATGGGGTGTGCTTCTCAAAAGATGGGAGATAAGGTTAGAGTAACTCCTTCAGACCAGGTGTTGATGCCCGACAGTACGCATGCTGTCCAGCTTGATATGACTGTGGAGGTACCCCAGAAGACTTTGGGAAAACGGAGCCGTCTGATTATTGTTCCTCAGTTGTTGGCAGGCGACAGTTTAGTGGCTGAATGTACACCGATGGTGCTAGATGCGCCGATTTACGGAAAAAAGATGCACAGACGGGTTCTTTTGGAAGATTATGTTGATTCCTTGGCAAGTTATGCCCGTCCGGTGCAAAAGAAAGAATCGGTTACGATTGCTTATTCTGAGCGAGTAGCTATTCCCGATTCGCTTGCTTCTGCCCGTATTGTGGGTGTAGTGACTACCGACGGATGTGGTGCCTGTACGGCGATTGATACGCTGGATATGGCGCAGATAAGTAACCCGATTACTTTGGTTGATACGCATGAAGAATTAAAACTGAACTGGATTGAGCCACAGTTTGTGGTGCGTCCCAAAATATTGCAGGCACGTGGAGAAGCCAGCTTGCAGTTTGCCATCAGTAACCATAACATCAACTTGGATATGGCGAATAACCGCAGCGAGATGCAGCAGATGCTGGATAAGCTGCAAGCCATTTTAGCCGATTCGCTGGCGATGGTTAACTCGGTGAACATTCAGGGATTAGCTTCGGTAGACGGGTCGCATGCCTTTAATGAACGTCTGGCTAAACAGCGTGCTGAGTCGGCGAAGAACTGGATGCTCGGAAAGATTGACTTGAGTAAAGTGCGTAGAAATCAGTTTACCGTAGGTTCGCGTCCGGAAGGATGGGAGCCGGTGATTCAGGCGATGACAGCCGACGGACGTGCTGACAGTGCGCGTGTACGTGAAATCGTAGAGAAATATAAAGGTCAGAGCGATGATGTGGCAGAACGTTACATCCGCCGCTTATCTTGCTGGGGTGACATCAAGAAATATTATTTGCAGAGTAATCGTAAGGTGGAATATGTATATACCTATTCGCTGAAGAGCTTTACCACCGATGCCGAACTGCTCGATATGTATGGCAAACGTCCCGACGCTTTCAATGAAGATGAGTTGTTGCGCGTATCTACCTTGAAGCAGATGCCCACTGAAAAGCAGGAAGTGTACCGCACTTTGATGCACTACTTTCCTCAGTCGCAGGTGGCAGCCAATAATCTGGCGGTCTTGCTGCTGAATGAAGGACGGTTGGATGAGGCTGAAGCGGTATTGGAAAGCTTAGACGATTATACACCGGAGGTTTTGAATACCCGTGCGGCTCTCTATGTCTATCGTTACGACTATGAGCATGCCATTGAGTTGCTTCGTTCACACATGGATATGCCTGAGGCACGCTATAATCTCGGATTGATTCATGCCCAACTGCGTAATTTGGGCGAGGCATATAATCTGATGCACGATTATTCCGATACCAATAGCGCCATTATTGCATTGAGTGTGAACCGCAATGAGGAAGCCGATGACATGATGAACCGCTGCGAAGACGCCAGTCCGCTGGCTGAATATGTGCGTGCCCTGATAGCCGCACGCTTGAACCGGACAGACGATGCCGTGAAACATTTGCAGCGTGCATGTGCCGATGCCTCATTGAAAGAGCGGGCACGCACAGAAGTCGATTTCCGGAATTTAGTGTGGAATGAGTAAAGCAGGTAAAGGTAACTAAACCTGTGAAACATAAAGAATAAACCGAATGAAAAAAGTAGCAGTTTTTTTAATTCTCCTGACCGTATGGTGTAGCGGATGCGTGCGCGATGATTTGGCAGATTGTCCTCCTTTGCAAATCATGGTAGAGGTTATAGACAAGAATTATGAGAATATAGCGGATGCTGAGGCTTTGGGGATGGATGTACGGAAAGCGGAAGATTTGCCATTTCGGAGCTATGTAAATTCGCTGTATTATGTGGTTACCGATATGGAAGGGAAGGTAGTGAAAGAGCAGGCCAATTTTCGTATTGAAAATGAAGATAAAGAGCAGCTTATTACACTGCCATCTGACCTGCCGTATGGTAAATATGCAGTTACCGTATGGGGAAATTTGAGCACTACGCCCGTCTCTCCCGATGACTATCGTTCGCTTACGCTGGAAGGAACTGCTGCAGCTGCAGCCGATGTCTATTTGGCTACCGCTTCGCTGGACTATCAGTATGGCAATGAGCTTCATAAACTGGGATTGAAACGTACCAAAGGTAAACTGGTTATCAAAGGAGAAGGCTTTCCTTCGCATATTGACTACGTGAAGCAAAAGGCGGTTGGTTTGTCGCAGCGCGTGAGCCGTGATTTCAGTTATACGGGAGTAGAAGATAAAACCTCTTCAGCAGCTTGGACTTCCTTTGAAAACCATCTTCTGCACACGGTCTATGCACCTACATCCGACGGACAGATCTCCAAGTTGAAGGCTGTATTTTATGATCAGGATGTACATCCGGGTGAGATAGATGCACCACTGGACATGGATGCAATAGAAGAAGCAACTGATACCCGGATTCCGGCAAAAGCCGTAGAAGTAGGCTTTTCAAGGAATACCATTACTTTATTAAAATATGCCTATGATCAGCTGGAGTCTTCAATGAAGATTTGGGTGTTTGTAAACGGACGCTGGGAAGTTGCTCATACAATGGAAATTGATTAAGAGAAAACAAAATATTTTAGTTATTAATTTAAACAGATTTAAAAATGAGAAAAAATTTATTTTTAGTAAGTGGTTTATTGGCTGCTACTCTGTTTACGGCATGTAACAATGAAGAAATCAGCATGCCGCAAGGTGATAATGAAGCAAGCCAGGAATTGGTTCTTGCTTTGTCGGATGGAAGTTTGAATATGGCACGTTCAAGCAATGCGTTTGCTCGCGCAGCTGCCGCTGCTGGTATTGGTGATGCCGGAGCAATCAATGCCTTTGGTCGTCCTTTGTATAGCTCTATGGCTTCACAGTACGTTCAGAACATCAAAATTTACTTTGTAGAAGAAGATGGAAATATTGCTCGTGTAGTAAATGTAGATAAAGATTACTGGAAACAGTCATTGGCTTATAATAACGGTCGTAAACTGACTATTTCTTTGAAAGGGGATGAGAAGTTGCCTGCAACAGAACAAGGTACTGAATATACCGTATATGCAATGGCTTACTCTAATGACCATGGATATGATACAGTAGTTCCTAGCTTGGAAACAGCGAAAGGTGCAACATTCGATGCAAAGACATTTAGCGCTACTGCTTCAGCAGACCCTTCTGAAATCTTTGTAGGAAAGACAACTGTAACAGCTAAAAATTCAGCTACCGAAGTTAGCTTGAAATCTGGTAACGGAGCTGCTTTGATTACTTTATACCGTCAGGTAGCAGGTATCAGCGGTTATTTCAAAAACATTCCGGCTAATGTAGATGGTGACGTTCCTACTCACTTGCGTTTAGTTGCAAGCGGTAAAAATACGAAAGTTTTGTTTGGTGAATTGGATACCAATGTTGGAGATGCTGCAGACAAGGTAAACGTTAATCATGTGATGAATGGTGCAGAAGCTGCTGCTTTAACAAACAGAGATGGCAAATTCGCTGTATCAAATAAAGAGGGATACGTGGTTTATGAAATCGAATTGGACAAATGGTTTACAGAAGGCTTCGCTAACGCAGATAAGAACAAGGATGGTATTGTAAACTCTGACGACGTAAAAAATGGAGCAAATTGGGTTAACCCGAATGCAAAAGTAAATGGTCATGTTCAAGGCTTGGTAAAAGGTTCTGTATGGGGGGGTAAGTTCGTTATTCCGTTTGCACAGACTACATCTGTTCCTACTTTGCAGTTACAGTTAGTACAGAAAGACATCGATGGTACAGTAAACTTGCTTAAATACTGGAATATCAAGGTGGATGCAACTTATACTGCTGCCTCTGCAGTAGAACTTCCTACTGGAGCAATTGCAACTGTTACAGGTGATAAGAGCAAAGAAGTTTATAATATCTATCGTAACCACATGTATAGCATTGGTAAGAAGAACTTTGATAATGGAAATCAAAAACCGACTGAACCAGTTGATCCGGACAAACCTGTAAATCCGATTGATCCGATTGATCCGACCGATCCAGATGAAAACAACCAGCCGGGCGATTTGAGCAAGGGTCAAGACTTGACTATCCATGTCAACTCTAACTGGGAAGCCGTACACGATATGGAAATCGACTAATCTTCCGAAAGGTGCAGGCAGAGGCGATGAGAAATTGCATCGTCTTTGTGCCGGCATCGGAAGAGAAAAGTAACTATAGCCTCGGCGAGGTTGAATGTTCCTCTCCGGGGCACGAGAGAAGGAGAAACAACTCTCCTTCACCCTCCTGAAAAAAGACTTTGTCAAGTAGATTGAAACGCTTAGCGTTTCATCTGAAAGACCTAGGCGTTTCGGGTAAAATGAATAAGCGTTTTTCTGTAACTTTAAGTGAATGACTGAAAGCGCAAATAGCTGATAGTATGATAAATACAAAAATAAATGAATCATGAAGAAAAGAGCTTGGATGGTATCGCTGTTAGGATGCATCGCACTGCTGATGGCATGTACCGATGAATATGTGGATACATATATGTCTGAAGTTCCCGAAGTCCAGACGCAAAGCCGTTTGGCTAAAACAAACTGCATGGAGCAAAATACGAAAGGAGAATGGGTTACTTCGCAACGAGTTCCTTTGGTGGGCGATGGACGTATGGTGAATACGCTGACCAACGCCTTGGTTTCGGTGGCAGGAAATGCTGGAGGAGGACATGTGGATTATCTGTTGGATACCGACTTGACCAATGCTGCTGCTATCAATACTTCTGCAGTGGGAGCTAACTTAATCATGAATACCTTGGTTTCGGTGAAAGATGTGTATCACACCTATGCGGCTCATCAATCTGCTGGTTTTGTGATTCGTTCGTCTAATCCCGGACTGCTTGATGTAAAGGCACTGAATGGCTTCTGGATTGCTCTTTACCGTGATGGAGAGCAAGTGCAACTGAAGGGGGCTAACAGTGGTGATGGTGGATCTTTATTGGGATTACACTTATTGGCTCCTTCGAACAGAGATGGACAGATGGCAATTGCGGTGAATGCGGAAGCGTCTTTCGATGAAATCCGCCTCGGTGTCTATGGAGTGCAGGCCAATGTATTGGAAGCCGTGCAGGTGATGTATGCCTATGTGGGTGATAACCCGATGATTCCGCTTGAAAAAGGGCATGCTCCGGCTCCTTTTAATCCATCTATCTACGACCCAGGTTTTGCTGGAACATGGACATATAACATGGTTCATGAGGAGCGTTTGGTAGATGGTGACTTGACTAATACAGCTATGAAGGCTACTTCGGTTTTAGTGGATATAGGCGGTGCCATTACAGTCAATGCCGGAGGCGCATTGCTGGAACCGGGTATGGAAGTGGGTTACCAGATGGGCGGTTTCGACCCGCTGAAAGTTTCATTGGGAAATACCGAGTTGAGTGTCTATGCTCAGAATGACAAGCACAAGGTGGCTACCTTGCGTGAAGGAGGATTGCTGGGACTTGCCCTGTTGGGCGATGAACGCTCTACCTGTTCATTGGTGATTCCCGAAGATGCAAAAGAAAACGGGCAGTATATCTATATGCGTTTCCCTGGTGGACTGGCTCTGTTCGATGTGGTGAAATTGTATCATGCTTATATACGCAAGCCGGTGGAAATCGACTTGACCAGCTATTTCTCGGTGGGCGACGGTGAAACAGACAATAATTTCTATCAGTTGTCTGCTCCAGATCCTTCAGTGGGAACGGTGAAGTATGAGGTTATAAGTTGTCCTCCCAAATACCCTGCAGATAAAAAACCGACTTGGTCGGAAATCACACCCAACCGCTTGAACGGCTTGATAGTGGAAGGCGACTATAAGGTGCAAATGACCTTTACTCATGTAGATGGTAAAAGCTATACACAAGAGATAACGATACATCGAAATAAAGTGCTGTCGGCTGATGCTGCCTGCGATCAACTTTTCTATATCGGTGATGAATACGGAAGCCGATTGGGTGCCTCCAGTGGAACAAATGCCTGTGTAATTTGTGTCGGAGGTACTAATGTGGTTAATCGAGAATACTTGCTTGATGCTAATAAGTCAAGTTATACGACGGTTATCAATTTGATTGAACTGATTGGAAGTCATGCTTTGGCTACAGTAGAGTTTGGAACGAAAGATTTTCATACAACAGAACCTACACGCATCGGCTTTGCTCTGCAGGTGAGCAGTGAACTCCTGAGCCTAAAGGTCTTGGAACTGTTTACCATTTCCTGCAAGGATAAAGCAGGACATGTGGTGAAGGAAGGCACCGGAGTGGCAGATGGAAATAAAGGAATCTCAGTGGGTTTGTTGGGAGGCTCTGGAGGAAAGGTACGTTTTTCAGTGGAGGTGCCTGCGGGTAAAGATATTCATTCTGTTGAACTGCGTATGAATGAATTGTTAGGTCTGAATCTGAGTGGACTTCGCATCTATTACATGTTCCATGAGCCAGTTGCTGGCAACTGTGCTTCAGCGTCTGCTCGACTGGGAGATGCCTGTATGGAGATGATGACTCCGGCTTCGTATGGTACCAAGATTAACTTTGCAGCCATGGGTGGTCATTTGGCAAGCGTAGGCGGTGGAATCAAAGATTTGTATAACTTTATTGATGATAAGAAAGAAACGTATGCATCGTTTAATGACATCCTTCAAGCCGTAGAAGTACAGGAAGTTCCGGTTCAGTTTAATGAAATGAAACCTTTCCAGACCATAGGTGTCCTGCTGGGGGCTGATACGCATTTGCTGAATGCAAACTTATTGGAAAGTGATATTGAAATCATCGCTTATCATAAAGGGAATAAGGTGGCTACCTTTGGAAAAGGTGGGGGAGCATTGGGCTTGCAGGTATTGGGCTATGGTGACAGTTTCATGATTGAAGCAACGCCTGACCGGGCTTACGATGAAATCCGGGTTCTGCTGAAGGCTGGTATCTTGTCGCTGAGCAAGTCGTTCAAACTCTTCGGTCTCTTCACCCGTCGCGATGATAACGGAAACGGAACTCCCGACTGCTCGGAGGAAGAAGACGTTCAGAACTTGGGCTTGAATTTCAAATCGATGGATACCCATGTCTGCGTGAATCGCAACGGGGGGATGGCTGCCGTGAAAGCGGTTATTACCGGAGGAAAAGGAAATGAAAAGGTGACTTTGACTTTCCAGAACTATAAAGATAATCAAAGAGAAAAGGTAGTCACTACTGCCTTGGCTACCCTGCAGGGAGTAGAGGCTAAGGTTTATCTTCCTTGCGGCGACTGGTATTTGGTGAATGGTACTTACTTGGATGAGAAAAATGCAGAACAAACCATTCAGGGAATTGCTTCCCAGCGTGTGATGGTGCATCCGCGCCAAACCACATGGACGGCTAAGAATGCCGACGATGCAACCGACTGGCTGCGTTGGGACAACTGGAGCGAAGGTATTCCTTGGAGCTGTACCGATGTGCTGATTCCGGGTGATATGAAAAACTATCCGGTACTGAAGGCAGAAGCTGCTGCAGTAAAAGACTTCTGGACAGCCGACTGCAACCGATGCAACTTCATTCAGTTTGCTCCGGGAGCTGAGGTGAAAAATACGCATTACTTGAGTTATGAACAGGCTTGGGTGGATATTACCTTGACTGCAGGCGAATATAACATGTTTGCAGCTCCGCTGAAGGAAATGTACACGGGCGATATGTTCGCTTCGGATGCAGTTTCCCAATACGACTATACTAATAGTTGGTTGACGTTTGAAAAAAACACTGAAATAAATCGCTTTGCTCCGAAAGTCTATCAGCGTGTCTGGAACCGCAGTGTGCAAAATGCGGCTGCCGACGACGGTGGCTTTGTGGCTGTCAATCCGGATGAGAACCATTGGACGGCTCCGTTCAACTTGGTGGCACAGAGCTACGATGCGGGTCAGGGTGTGCTGGTTCGTCCCGGAACTGAAGGAGAGGGTAACGCTCGCTCTACCTTCCGCTTCCCGAAACAGCATAAGTACTATAAGTATTATGACTTGCTGACAGAGAAGGAACTCAACCGCGAAGAGGCCATCTTGCGTAACTCCGTCGATGTGGGTCGCTTTATCTACGAAGATGCCAGCGGAAATGTGAAATTCCCGTATCATGTGAAACTCGAAAACGAGCGTCCGGGCGATATGTATCTGGCAGGAAATCCGTTTATGTGGAGCCTCAGTGCCAAGGCTTTCTTTGAAGCTAATCCGGCTGTGGGCAAAATTCGCTTCCTCACCAAAAATGGTGCAGGTTACGGATATACCACTTGGACTCGCGAATCGGTAACTGCCGACCAATGGATCAAGCCCGCGCAAGCCTTCTTAGTTCAGGTGGCTCCGGCTTATCGCGATATGTACCGCTATAAACTGACCGTCCACTTTGTGGGAGAGTAAACGAAACAGATAGTTCAACGAAATAAAAGAAAACAAGAATGAAATACCTATGGTTATTGATGGTCTGCCTGTTGGCAGCTTGTAAGTCCGACGAACCGCTTTCCAACGATTCGCCGGCTGCAGCCGAGGGTCCCGCATTGGAAATCTCGGTCGATGGTGGGTTTACCATCCAAGGGCGTGCTGCACAAGTCGGTTCGGCTTCATCGGGCTATAAGCTGGTGAGCTCGGAGGCGGTGCAGCATATTGAAGAGATGTATGCATATCTGTTCTTGGGAAAAGATGATCAGGCAAAATGTGTCTTCGTGAAGAAATTGCCGTGGCAGGCTTCCGACCAGCCGGGGGCTTCACTCACCTATCGGTTGAAAGAGGCTAATCTGGCTCAGTATAACAACGCCGATATGCAGGTGTTGGTGGTGGGCATCGATAACCGGAAAGATACTTATACGTTCCCTGCAGCGGATGCAGCCTATGACAGTCAGAATATGCTTGGTAAAGCCTTGGCGGATGTGAAACTGGCATTGGCGCAGCAGGCTGCCGGCAATCCGACTGGAGAAGATGCAGCGTACCGCATGGCAAATACGGAAGTGTTTTCTGGATACCAGGCTTTCAAGGCAGCCGACCAGACTATTCCGGTCACCTTGAAGCGTTGTGTGGCAGGCGTACTTTGTTACTTGACCGACCTTCCTTATTATGTAGGTGGACAAGAAGAAACGGATGTTATTGAGTCGGTGGAATTGCAGTTGGGAGGCGGATACAAACTTAATACGGAACTGGCTCCTTTTTATGGTGAAAAAATAGGCTATGGAAGTAATCCGCTTCAAGATGGCAAGGTTATTGCTTCGGTGAATCTCTCTGAATATATCTATGGAAAAGGAGTGACGAGTGGAGAACTCGCTTCGCAGAAAGAGAACCCTACTTTGCTTTATATTCCGGAGCAGGAAAACGGTGTGGTGGTTACTAAACCAAACACCTTGCTGTTTGGTGCCTATCTGATACCGGTTCAGGCAACAGCTACATCGGGTGCTAATACCGATGCTACGCTGAAGCTGGTGGTAAAGGAAAAAACAGGTCAAGATGTTCGGGAATACCCGATTAAGAATGGTCAGACAGCAGCGGATAAGAAATATGCCTATTCTTTGGATGCCAACTATATTTACAGCATCGGCAGCAAACCGGTGGCAGCCGATACCGAGCTCGACCGCCCTGCCAGTCTGTTGGGTGGTGAACTGACATTTGATGTGAGTGATTGGGGAGATGGAAACAATAAGGTAGAATTCCCTGACTATGCGCTGAGCTCTTCGTTTGATGCAGACTGGGACGGGAACTACCGCTTCGACTGTATCAATACGACCCGTTATGTTGATATCTATTTGGCTCAGGAAGAAGCAAAAGGAAAGAGCATCCGCATCGAGTCGCGTGACTTATCAACCAACCTGGATGCCGACTGGATAGAGTTTCGCCTGATTGATGATCAGACCGGACTGCCGAAGGATGAGAAGTGGGCAAAAAAACTTGAGCTGACAGATGTACAGATTCAGGGAGTCTCTCGCCTGACGGTGGAAGTCCGTATCTTTGACTATGTGAAAGAAAATTGGATTCTGGGAAATACAGCACAGTATTCCACATGGAAGAAGCAGATAGAAGCACTGCTGAAAGACTTCCGTTCCGGACAGCTGGGCCTTTATTACGGAACAGACTTCGACCCGATAGCTACCCTGCCTGTAAAGCAGTTTAATGCCATCACTTCACGCGACGACGGCGTAGCATATAACCGCGTGGATGTGGGCGATGAATTGCTGGACAACGGCTTTGTGGCAGGTACTGACAGAACCGGAGTGGCATGGGGCTTTAACGGATACACCCGGACGCATATTTATGGAGGTGTGATTGATGATGATGCCGATGGAGAATATAACTCAGACCGTGCTGAAGAGAAAAATGCGAAAGAGTATGGTGAATCGGCTTTGAAACTGGCTCGTAAACCAGCCCTTGATGTGAGTTTCGAAGGCAGAGTGTGGTTCCTCCCGGCTTATTATCAGGCGGATGGATTCCAAACACTGATTTATCAAATGGGCCTTGCTGCAGCTACAGACCCGGAATTGATTTATGTGGCAAACGGACACAAATGGTTGAAGGGAGTGAACATCTCTTACCAAGATGATTTCCCGCACTATTGGCTCTCCTCGTTTTATGGAGCAGCAAGCCACCTGCACACGGCTTATTGTATTTCATGGAATCAGAGCAAACCCGAACTTAAATATCGTACAGAAATAGCCCGCCTCCGTCAGGTGCGTAAATTTAAATAACTACAATGATGAAGCAGATTAATCTATGGGTGTTCATCCTGCTTACATGGATGTGGACAGGATGTAAGGAAGATAGCCTCTCGCTGCCGGGAGATGGTACTGGAAAGGCGGGTGAGGTCATGATGGAGTTTGTGGCTCCGAATACGGATGTATTAGAAACTCGTGCAACGGATGACCCGGCGGGAGATAACCGACTGGAAAACGTACTGGTGTTTGCCTTTAATGCAGATGGAGCGTGCGTGGCCAAGCAGTGGACGTATCTCAACGGAGCGAATAAAATGGCGATGTATCTGCCTACTACGGGGGTTCAAACCTTAAAGGCGGCTGCCAACTTGCTTCATCCGGAAGAGGTGATGGAGCGTGTCAATTCTCTGACTGACTTAGAACGTGAGGCGGTTACTGTTATCGTGCCCGATGGTGCTTATAAGGGAAAGTACGTAATGACAGGAAAGGGTGAGCCGAATCAAACCTCTGAAAGCAAACGAAATTCTTACACTTTCAATATGGAGCGTCTGGCTGCCCAGTTTAATGTGGATGTGGTGTTCGAACCCGTGGTGACGACCGATAAATTTATGTTGAGTGAAATTTCGCTGCACTCCATACCGACGGGTAGCTGGCTTTTGCCACGTACTTTAGACAAGGTGCCTGAGATAAAGACTCCAGTTTATACGGTAGACGGAGGGGATAAGGCGGATTATGTCTACAGCGAGCAAGGGGCAACAATGAAGCGTAATTATTTCGATGAAACGGTACTTCAGTGGGAGGAAAGTGCCTTGCAAGGCGGATTGGCTAAAACTACTTTCAGTCTGTTCGAAAACAGACGGGGAACACTCAGTTTGACAGAGGAAGGAAAGAAGGTAAACTGGCCGAAACTGGAAAATAAAGGTCCTCAGGCATTTGACCGGTATGCGCAGTTTGAAAAGAAACAACTGGCCGTCAAGGCCGGATTTACGCATGCCACTTACTTGAAACTGAAAGGAGTGTATCAAACTGGCGTAAATAAGTTTGAAACTACTTATTATGTCTATTTAGGAGAAAATTCATATAGCGACTTTAATGTGAAACGGAATACCCGTTACAACATGAAGGTCACTATCCAGGCCATGGACAAAGCCGACAGCCGCATCGACAAGATTACGCTGAATGATATGAAGGTGTATTACAACGAATCGCAGGTGGTGGATGCGCACTTCAATGCTGTGCAGACCTTGCTGTATGCTCCCGGCGACTGGGAGATGTGGGTGGAAGAAGCCGACGAGCATCCTTGGCTGGAATTGTCGACTGCTTCTGCTTATATGCCGCAGGCATTGGGCGATGAAAAGCCTTCGGAGGCAGATAAGGAACTTGCATTTTATAAGAAAGGCTATGCTTCCTCTCACTTGAAAGGCTATGCAGGTATGCAATATATTTATGTACATACCGATGAGTACGTGCCGCCGGTAAGCAATTTGAATGCCAATCTCTCTGAACCGCGTGAGGCGAGAGTGGGGTATCGCTGCAAGGATGAAAGCGGACGCTTCAAACCGACGAAGTATTTTACGGTGAAGCAGTATCCGGCACAGATGGCTGTGCTGCACATTAAATATGATGTGCATACCATGAAGGAGGTGTGTGACACGTTTTATGTGGAACGCATTCTGGAGAAAAAGAACTTGCAATGGGGCTTTTTGAATTACTGGAGCTTTGTGACCGACGACTTGATTGCGGCTGGTACATGGGATGGGCTGGCAAATACCCGACGCCTGTATGATGTAGCACTGAAAGGAGACAAGTGGGGAGTCGACCCGGCTTATCCGAGTGGGGTTATCCCTTCGAATGTGGGACTGCGCTATGTCATCGACAAGAACCGCGACCGCAATGGCAACGAAAAGATTGACTACAATGAAATTGTATGGTATATGCCTGCCATCAAGGAATTGCAGGCGCTGCAAAAGGCTTTGGTGAACGGACAGGTGGACTTTGACGGGAAAAATGACTATTTCTTTACGTCGACGCCTTCTTCGGCCGACCCGAACGGATTTACTACCGGTTTTGCGTATTATGTGAAGATGCAGAATGGGAAGCGGGGAATCTCACGGCGTGACAGCGAGTATAACGTGATTGCCCTGCGACGCAAGAATGCTTGGAAGGGTCCGGAATCGGCTGGGGGAAATGGTACCGTAGATAAAGACCCGTCATGGAATGAGGAAGAAAATATTATGCCGAAATAAGCAGGAAAGGAGATTGTGATGCAAATCAATTGGAAATATATAGGAATCTGGGCGGCATTGGTGGGGCTTTCGGCTTGCGAAAGCGAAGAATTGCCGCAGGGAAACACGGAGGCACCCTGTGCGGTGTTCCACATCGAGAGCCGTGCCGGTGAGACTTTAAAGGAAGAGGCGTTGCGTTTGTTTATCGCTGACCGCCGCGAGGAGCATCAGCTGAATGAGGCGTTGCACTGCGGACTGAACGACCGCATCGACTTGAAGGAAAATACGTATTCAATAGAGAAGATAGTGGCGCAATGGTATAAGTTTGCCTTTATATCGGTGCCCGACTTTGCCAACGATGAAACCGACGGAACGAAGATGTTTACGGTGGCAAAGGATGCTTCGCCGGAAACTTGCGACTTCAACCAGCTGGTGGTGGATTATGCGCCTATCTTGGAGCATCAGAAGACAGTTCCCGGGGCGGCTACTAAGGAGGACTTGCACGTGTGGCGTGCGGTAAAAGACCGTTGGCTGAAGCCTGACACTACGTTGACTGAAAACGTAACGCTCGATCGGGTAACGGGTGAACTGGTGTTGAACATGGGAATCCCCGAAGACCAATTCCGCAAGCAGGTTACTTCGATGGAAGTCTATTTATACGATGTGCCGCAAAAAATCTTTATCGGGGATGATTCGGAAGGAAAGGTTTATACGGAGTCGGCTTGGGAGTATACGTTTAAGTTCACGGATATTCCTTGGAATAAGGGAAACGATTATTTACTGACTTTGGCACTTCCTCCTCATGCCATCAACGGATTCGTGTTGGTGAATTATGGTAAAACAGACGGCACGGATGCTGGTAAGCAGGATGTGGAGGTGTTCCGCATCAATCAGGGTGAGGGACAGAAGGTCGTTGTCAAATCGGATACCCGTACCACCGTGTTGTTTAACGGTATTCCGAATGGAGAATATGAAGTGCGTTATGCCGGCTTCTCCACTACCGGTGGTATCGGTGTGGCTGATGACGAATGGAATGGCTGGAAATAAGATGTTTAACAAAGAACGTAGAAGGCAATGAAGAAATATCTGAAATATGGAAGTTTGTGCTGCGGTTTGCTGTGGCTGGCTGCTTGTAGCAGCGATTGTCCGGGAGAGGGATATACAGATTTTATTCCGGAGCTGCCGGGCGAGCAATTCGTAGTGGATTATTCGGTGGGTGAAACTGCAAGTCGGGCTTTTGAAGCGAACTTACCTGCCAATAAGCGTATCAGTTCGCTGACGTATTTGCTGTATGATGGTGATGCATTGGTGAAGAAGAGAGAGATTCCGGCTATTAATACTCAAACCGTATGGCCGCTGAAGCGCGAAACCATGACGTGGGAGCAGCGTGAAGCGCTGAAAGATACCCTGACTGCTGGAGTGACGTACACGGCTGTCTTTGTGGCTAATGAGGATAAGACGCTATTTGAAAAGAATCTTGTAGAAGCAGATACTACTTACTTGACAGGAGAGGACAAATTGAGTACGGTGGCTTTGCAGTTGCCGACCATCCCGTTTCAAGATAACAGTATGTTTTATCTGGCTAAGGAAACCATCGATGCTGCTACTACAGCCAAATTGGACCGCCATCATCCATTGAATAAGCCGGTCACCTTGCAACGCATTGTTTCGCGCACGGATATCCGTCGCAAAGCTACATTGGGAGATGCTGATATTCTTGCCGGTCTGGAAAAGGGAAAGATGAATGAGAAGGTGATTACGGCTGTGGATAAGGCGCTGGGTGAGTTTCGTGATGCTTTAAAGAAGAAAAATACTCATTATGGACTTAATGCAGAAGCCTTGCTGAAATGTTTGAAGAAGACAGAGGTATATGCTGAAGCGTGGAAACAGGCATCGGCGGAAATGATTACTGATTGCAAGAAAAATAAACTTTATACAAATCAAGTAGCTGGTTGGACATCATTTACAGAGGCTACTCTTGCTTTTCCTCGATTAAGTAATCAGTTCTTGATTTCAACCTTGGCTGCAACAGGAGATGTTGAATCTTCGATTCAATTAACTGTTGATAAGGATGGCTCCTTGTCTTTTTGTTCCTTCTCGAATGCAACCGAAAAGAATGAGAAATTAAACGTGCTGACCTCCTTGAGTTTGAAAAATGCAGCAGGAAATGAACTCGTATTGGGTACAGCTTTGCCGATTCATGGGGGAAAGAATGTAAAGAAGGAGTACGAATGTAATCCGATTGATACAATCAGCACTACACTTATGAAGTCTGCTCCCTCGACTGTGACTTTGAACATGCAAACCTTGGTGGGAGTTTTAGACGAAATCTTGAACACGAGCAATGGGTTTCTTTATGATCCAAATCTTGTAACTAAAGAAAAGTTTAAAACTGCTATATTGTCAGTGATGAATGATTCTTATAAAAACTCAACTTGGAACGCCTTCCAACTCCCCGTTCCCGTTCCCGATGTATCAGGAGATGGCATCAGCTTTAAGGCTGCCTATACGGAACAACCGGCTCCAACTCCGGCTCCGGTTCCTTAAGTGAGAAAGAAATATCTTGAACATAACTCTTAGCCCCCGGTTTACTCCAGCAGTAGACGGGGGATTTTCTTTTCCGGGAGAAAGTGCATAAAAAAAGGATGTACTCTTGTGAGCACATCCTTTTTCGTTAAAATATGAATGTTTAGTGCCTTTCGGCATTTATCAGATTCTTAACTAAAGCTGATGCTTTTTGAAGCAATCAGCTTGCTTACTTGCTAACGTTTTCGTTAAGCATTACATAACCCCAAATCATAGGGTCTGCATTTGTCATCTTGTGAAAAATGTTTTTTACCTTTTTCATACTGTTATCCTTTCTTTTTAATTAATAATACCTAAAAACTTTTACCTAAATCAAGCGGGTCTCCCGACCGGCTTTGTTCTTTCAATTTGTTATCTTAAAAACATCTTTTTAGTTAAGTCCAGGACTTGTTTCTTTTTTATTACATTGCAAAGATACGGCTTTTATGAATACAAAACATGTTTTGCAGCATAAATCTTTCTTTTTACCCTGTTTTATTGATGTAAATCAAAAAAAGTATTATAAGGCAAACTTATTCCTATGTGAGTGAACAAATTACTGCTGCTTACAGGGCTACCCGGCGCAGGCGGATACGCAAGTTTGACAGTTCGGCGTCGGTGTGTGCTGAAGACGGATGATGAGGCCGTACCGTAATGGTATGTCGTTTGCCATCGGTTGCATCGGGGAGTGTAAAGTCTTGCCGATAGACCACCTGTTCTTTTGCCGGACGGAGCAGATAACCGGTGCGTCCTTCAAACCGGTTATAGGCACGGAGTACGATTTGGTTGTCGCCTTTCTGTAAGGGAACAATGAGCTTTTCCGTACGGAATGTGCATCGGTATGGATTCAGATGTTTCATGATGGACTTGCCGTTTACATAGACTTCGATTCCGTTGCCGGCTCCTACCTCCATCAGAATATGCTGGGAACGGGTAGCATATACATTTTGCATAACGAAGTAGGTAGAGAACGGGCTACAGGGAAATTCGTCTTGCTCTTTATCCGTAGGCACCCATGTCTTTCCGCTGGCAGGCGCATGCTGTAATTCGGTTTGCAGGAAGGCAGGCGATTCGAACATGCCGCTTCCCGGTCCGCATACATACCGCTGTCCCCATGTGAGAGTGGATGCAAAAGCCAGCTTGGCATTTGTGGCAGGGCGTTCGGGCTTTCCTTTATCAAGTGTAAGGGTATATTGCTTGTTGTCAATGGTCAGGTCGAGGGTCTTTCCGGCTTCTTGTTCGGTATAAATCAGTTCCAGTTGTTTCAGCAGAAGCTGTTCTACCTCCCAGCTATAGGCAGTGGTGCTGCGGTAGTTGCTGTAATAGTCGAAGCAGGAATAGCTATAATGTGGAGTTGCATTTCGGGCAGTCAGTGTCATGCCCTGTACCGTTTCTGCGAGTTGAGGCTGAATGGGTGTATCAAAATCCAGTGTCAGAACGTGGATGGTTCCGTCGTTATAAGCCGAAGCAGGTATGGTCAGTTCAATCTGGTTGCCGTATTGCAGGTATGTTGCCATTTTTCCGTCTCCTTTTATTAGCTTGTATCCCGGCAAGTTCAGTATAACTTTTCCATCTTGTGGATAGACTCCGGAGAGGAACAGGAAAAGCTGTTTTCCTTTCCGGGTAACCTGTCCCCAGCTGAAGTCTTGCCGGAACGGTGAGGCTTCGGTATCGTAGATGGCATAGCCATATCGGTTCAGCCATTGCCCGATCAGCATGAGTACCTCTTTTTCAAACGGAACCACAGAGCCGTCGCCCTTCGGACCGATATTGAGCAGGTAGTTTCCTCCATGAGCTGCCACACTGATTAAATCTTTCAGCTTTTCTTTTGCTTTTTCGCGTACATCGCCCCGCTCTTGCCACGAACGATAGCCCCAAGTTTCATTAAACATAGAGGCTGCACTTTGCCAAGGGGTTTGCAGACTGGATTCGGGGTAAGCATTGTCGCCCATGACACAAAAATCGTACTGGTCGTTTCCCAGTCGTCCGCTGACCATGCAGTCGGGTTGGAACTGGTGTACCAACTGATAAAGTTCCCGGCTTTGTTCGGGGGTATTGGCTCCCATGTCGAACCACAGTTCTGAAATCTTTCCGTAGCGGGTGAGTAATTCGGTCAGTTGCTTTTTGGTGAACGCATGATGCGCATCCGGAATAAAGTCGGCATTATGTCCCGACATGGGGGATGCTTCGGGAAAACTCCAATCGATGAGTGAATAATAGAGCCCGAAGTTTATACCTTTTTTCTGGCAGGCTTCGGAGAGCTCTTTCACGAAATCGCGTTTTCCGGGAGTGGCATGATAACTGTTGTAAGGAGTGGTTTCGGTATGAAACATACAGAATCCGTCATGATGTTTTGTGGTGAAGATGATGGAGCGCATGCCGGCAGCTTGGGCAAGTGCCACGATTGAGTCGGCATTAAACCGGTCAGGGTTGAAGGTCTGGGCAAGAGCATGGTATGCTTCTTTGGGAATAGGAGCAAATGCCTGTATCTGTTCGCTGTATCCTCGGGTTACCGGCTGTCCGTTCCATACGCCGCCGGCTTGGGAATAAAGTCCGAAGTGGATGAACAGGGAGAATTTATTACTGTGCCACGTGCGGAGGGCTTCCGGGCTAATTTGTGCTTGCAGGGTGAGCAGCATCAGGCTGGTCAGGAGGAGTGAGGCGAATCTTTTCATTTTAGTTGTTATTTGTGAGCAAATATACGAATTTTAGTTTTTAAGTTTATGAGTTTATAAGGTTATAGTTCGTGAGTTTTTTCGTTCTTGGTTTTTCATCTATCATTCTTCATTTATCATTTTTCATCTATCATTCTTCATTTATCATTCTTCATCTATGATACGGGATTGCCGTATGAAAAGTGATTGCCTTCTTTCGGGGGATTTGGTGGAATAGCAGTTTTTTATGTAATTTTGCAGCCGATTTGATAATTTGTTAAAAATACGTTAACGAACGATGAAAAAACTAATTTTATTCGTGTTCTTTTGCTGTACGTTTGCCATGAGTGCTATGGCACAGTTGAATCTTCAGTTGCACTATGATTTGGGACGTGCGCTTTATAACTCGTTGGATGGTCGTCCTTGGGTGACTACCACAGTAGAAATGTTTAAGGCTGACAAATGGGGGAGTACCTATTTCTTTGTGGATATGGATTATACTGATAAAGGTGTGGATTGTGCTTATTGGGAAATAGGTCGCGATTTGAAATTCTGGAAAGCACCTTTTGCGGCTCATGTGGAGTATAACGGAGGGTTGAATTATATCAACAATGCATTCTTGGGTGGTGTATCCTATAGCTGGAATAACGCAGACTTTTCGCGTGTGTTTGGCTTGCAGGTCTTGTATAAATATATTCAGAAGAATGAGAAACCTCATAACTTCCAGTTGACTGGTACTTGGACGCTTCATTTCGATGAAGGGAAATATACATTCAGCGGATTCATGGATTTCTGGCGTGAGAAACATAACGGACATGATTTTATTTTCATGAGTGAACCTCAGTTTTGGGTAAACTTGAATAAGTTCAAGCATGTGAACGATGAGTTTAACCTGAGTGTGGGTACAGAGTGTGAGTTGAGTACTAACTTTGCTATGCGTAATGGATTCTATTGTATTCCTACTTTGGCAATGAAATGGACGTTCTGATGAAAAAGGGAATGCTTGAAAAATTATTCGGCTTTGACCGGAATGTGACGCGGGTGCGTACGGAAGTAATGGCGGGAATTACTACGTTCCTGACCATGGCTTATATCTTGGCTGTCAATCCGAACATCTTGAGTGCGGCGGGCATGGATAAGGGTGCGTTGTTTACCACGACGGCTGTTGCATCGGCTTTTGCTACGCTGCTGATGGCTTTTTATGCCAAATTGCCTTTCGGACTGGCTCCGGGTATGGGACTGAATGCGTTTTTTGCTTATACGGTCTGCCTTACACTGGGCTATTCTTGGCAGTTTGCCTTGACAGCTGTGTTGCTGGAGGGATTGATATTTATCGTCTTGACGGTTACTAACTTGCGTGAGAAGATTGTGGATGCCTTGCCTGTGACCTTGAAAAATGCGATAGGAGCCGGTATCGGTTTGTTTATTGCTTTCTTGGGGCTGCAGAATGCCGGAGTTATTGTAAACAATGATGCAACGCTGGTCGGCTTGGGACAGATTACTTCTGGTTCGGCTTTACTGGCACTGATTGGTTTGCTGATTACTTCGGTGCTGCTGGTGCGACGCATGCGTGGGGCTTTGCTGTTTGGTATCCTGCTGACTACGCTGGTGGGTATTCCGATGGGGGTGACGCACATGGATGCGGTGGTGAGTATGCCGCCTTCCATTGAACCGATTTTCTTTAAGTTTGAGTGGGAGCATATCTTTACTAAGGAAATGCTGATTGTGGTGTTTACCTTCTTGTTTGTGGATATGTTTGATACCATCGGCACGCTGGTGGGAGTGACTACCAAGGCAGGTATGATGACAAAAGACGGCAAAATACCTCACCTGAAGCAGGCTTTTCTGGTAGATGCCTTCGGAACAACAGTAGGAGCAGCGCTGGGTACCAGTACCATTACTACGTTTGTGGAAAGTGCATCGGGAGTAGGAGAAGGAGGACGCAGCGGATTGACAGCATTTGTTACGGCTCTTTGCTTTCTGCTGGCTTTGTTTCTGGCTCCGTTCTTTCTGGCTGTGCCGGGGGCGGCTACGGCTCCTGTCTTGATTCTGGTAGGACTGATGATGATGTCATCGGTAAAGAAGGTTGATTTTACAGATTACTCAGAGTCGATTCCTGCCTTTCTCTGTATCCTTTTCATGCCTCTGGCTTACAGTATCTCAGATGGTATCGTGCTGGGACTGATCAGTTATGTATTGATTAATCTGCTTTGCGGAAAACGGGAAAAACTGACTCCCGGCATGTGTTTGCTGGCTGCGGTGTTTGTCTTGAAATTCTTTATGTAATGATAACTCTGGAGTGCTGCACAGTTGAAAGGACTGGGTAACTCCGGTAGATTCTCTAACAAAACAAGCTTTAACTCGCTTGGCTTCTCCGGCTTTCAATAGAGCGGAGTATGCTCAGATGAGTTAAAGCTTGTTTCTTTTATCGGCTATGCTTTAGCTGGCTTCTTTATTCTTCTGTATTGAGCAGGAGCTCCATTACCTGGCAAGCCGATTTGGCAACAGAAGTACCGGGACCAAAGATAGCCATTACGCCAGCTTGATACAAGAAATCATAATCTTGGGCAGGGATGACTCCTCCGGCAAAGACTAAGATGTCTTCACGTCCCAATCGCTTCAATTCTTCTATAATCTGCGGAACCAGTGTCTTATGTCCGGCTGCAAGTGAAGAAACACCTACTGCATGCACGTCATTTTCAACTGCTTCACGCGCTGCTTCTTCAGGAGTCTGGAACAAAGGTCCCATGTCTACGTCGAATCCGCAGTCGGCAAATCCGGTTGCTACAACTTTGGCACCTCGATCGTGTCCGTCTTGTCCCATTTTGGCAATCATGACACGCGGACGCCGTCCTTCTTTTTTCGCAAATTGTTCGGTCAGTTCGCAAGCTTTTGCGAAATCTGCATCTTTTTTACTTTCTGATGAATACACGCCTGATATCGTTCTGATTACTGCTTTATATCGTCCGACTACTGCTTCGCAGGCATCGGATATTTCTCCTAAGGTGGCACGTACGTGAGCGGCTTCCACTGCCAACTCCAGCAGGTTTCCCTTTCCTGTCTTTACACATTCAGTAATGGCAGCCAGTGCCTTGTCTACTTCTTCCTGATTACGTCCTTCTTTTAACCGGCGCAGGTTTTCCACCTGTTCCTGACGCACTGCGGTGTTGTCTACTTCCAGAATATCAATTGGGTCTTCTTTTTCCAAGCGATACTTGTTGGTACCCACAATGGTTTGTTCACCTGAGTCAATCCGTGCCTGGGTGCGTGCGGCTGCCTCTTCGATACGCATTTTAGGAATACCGGTTTCAATCGCCTTAGCCATACCGCCCAGACGTTCGATTTCCTGGATATGCTCCCAGGCGCGATGAGCCAGTTCGTTGGTCAGTGATTCTACATAGTAAGAACCTCCCCATGGATCTACATTCTTGCATACCTGAGTTTCTTCCTGAATATAGATTTGGGTATTACGGGCAATACGTGCAGAGAAGTCGGTGGGCAATGCGATGGCTTCATCCAAGGCGTTGGTATGAAGTGACTGGGTATGACCCAATGCTGCTGCCATAGCTTCAATACAGGTACGTCCTACATTATTGAACGGGTCTTGCTCAGTAAGCGACCATCCGGAAGTCTGTGAGTGCGTACGGAGTGCAAGCGATTTGGGGTTTTTCGGATTAAACTGTTTCACAATCTTGGCCCACAGCATACGCGCAGCACGCATCTTGGCGATTTCCATGAAGTGATTCATACCGATGGCCCAGAAGAAAGAGAGTCGGGGAGCAAAGGCATCAATATCGATACCGGCTGCCACTCCGGCGCGCAGATATTCCAGTCCGTCGGCAAGGGTATAAGCCAGTTCGATGTCGGCTGTAGCTCCTGCTTCCTGCATGTGGTATCCCGAAATGGAGATAGAATTGAATTTAGGCATCTTTTGCGAAGTATATTCAAAGATGTCAGAAATGATTTTCATGGAGAATGCAGGCGGATAGATATACGTATTACGTACCATGAATTCTTTCAGAATATCATTTTGGATGGTTCCTGCCATTTCTTCCAGCTTGGCTCCCTGTTCCAGTCCGGCATTGATATAGAATGCCATGATGGGAAGTACGGCTCCGTTCATGGTCATTGAAACAGACATTTTATTGAGTGGGATTCCGTCGAATAACACTTTCATATTTTCCAGTGAGCAGATAGATACACCCGCTTTACCCACGTCGCCAACTACTCTGGGATGATTCGGGTCGTATCCGCGGTGAGTAGGAAGGTCGAATGCAACCGACAATCCTTTTTGTCCGGAAGCCAGGTTACGGCGATAGAATGCGTTAGATTCTTCAGCGGTAGAGAATCCTGCATATTGACGGATGGTCCACGGGCGGAAGGTGTACATCATGGAATAGGGACCCCGCAGATAGGGAGGAATACCTGCTGCATAATCCAGATGCTCCATGCCTTCCAGGTCTTCTTTGGTATAAACCGGTTTTACCTGAATTTGCTCAGGCGTTTTCCAGTTGGCTGTAATGCCGTTTTCTTTTTGCCACTCCATTCCGTTTTGTGGATGGAATCCGGCAAATATATCGATGTTTTTAAAATTAGGTTTCATAGCTTTCCGTTTTTGAGCTTCAGTTTTTAAGTTTGTTGAAAGGGATTAGTCTACTCAAAAACTTATAGACTTAATAACTTTTTGTTGTATTCTCGTAATGTTTCCAATACGTTGCAACGCACGTGGATAAAGTTTTCGATGCCTGCAGCTTTTAAATCGTCCATGCAGGCAGGTGCACCAGCCACAATAAACAGGGCTCTTCCGTTTACCTCTTGGAATGCCGGAATGGCATATTCCGCATATTCGTCATCGCTGGAACAGAGAACAATGATATCAGCTTGGGCATTGATGGCTGCCTTGACTCCTTCTTCAACGGAAGGAAAGCCGAGGTTGTCAATTACTTCATAGCCTGCGCAAGCAAGGAAGTTGCATGAGAACTGAGCACGTGCCTGACGCATGGCAAGATTTCCGATGGTAAGCATGAATGCCTTCGGGCGTTTGCCGGAGTGTTCGGTTTGCAGGCGGAGTGCTTCAAACTCGCTTGCAGCACGGTCTGTATTTAGGGCTGCAAATTCTGTATCACTTTCCTCGTTCTCGTTACCGCAGCAACATGCAGAAGTCAAAGGAGATTTTTCACCGGCTAATTCGGTGAAATTCGGATATTGGTTAGTTCCCAATAAGATTTCTTTACGTTTGGAAACGGCTTCATGACGTGCTTTGTTGCTTCCGTTTACAGCTTCTTGTATGCGGCCTGCTTTAACAGCTTCTGTCATACCTCCTTCTTCTTCCACTTGCAGAAAGAGCTCCCATGCCTGTTTAGCGATAGATACGGTCAGGTTTTCAATGTAATATGAACCTGCAGCCGGGTCAACGATACGGTTTAAATGAGCTTCTTCTTTTAATAACAGCTGCTGGTTGCGTGCGATGCGTTCAGAAAATTCGTTTGGACTTTCATAAGCCTGGTCAAACGGAGTGACGGTCATGGAGTCAACTCCTGCAAGGGCAGCACTCATGGCTTCAGTCTGTGTGCGTAACAAGTTGACATGGGCATCAAACAGGGTGAGATTGAAATGAGAAGTTTCGGCATGCGCAATCATCTGGCAGGCACACAGGCATGAAGGTTTATATTCGTTGACTATTTGAGCCCATAATAAGCGTGCTGCTCTGAATTTGGCAATCTCCATGAAATAATTTGAACTGATGCCGAAGTTGAATTTTATTTTCTGTGCTGCAGTATCCACCGGAACTCCAGCTTCTGTCATGCAAGCCAGATATTGATTTCCCCAAGCTAATGCATATCCTAATTCCTGATAGATATAAGCTCCTGCATTATTCAGTTGGAGAGAGTTGACAGCGATACACCGGAAAGAAGGGTAAGGAGTCAGAATTTCAATTAACTCTTTAGCTGTAGGGATGAGTTCGCTACGGTCTTTTCCTTTCTTCAGCATTTTTCCGATGGGGTCGAAGTTGAATGAACCTTGCAATTTTTCGGGAGCATATCCCTTTTCTTTGAAATATTGAGTTACAAACCGGGCTAATTTAACGGTTTGCCGCTGGCAGGTTTTGAAGTTAAGTTCAATGCATTCGCAGCAAATATCTTTCAGCAAAGTATGAATAAATTCTTCACTTACGTCTTTTCCTTTTATTTTGAATCCCAAAGAATCAATGCCTTTGTTCAGTAAATCTAATGCTTTGGCATTGGCTTCTTCCGGATTATCTACCTGGATGTCTTGGCGGATAAACCAAGTATTGTCATTCTTTTTATTACCACGTAGGTAGGGGAATTGTCCCGGAAGCCCTTCAGTGGTTTTTAATCCTTCCAAGTCTTCCTGGCGGTAGAAAGGTTTCACTTTAAACCCTTCATAGGTTTTCCATACCAGCCTTTTTTCATAATCCGCTCCTTTCAGATCCACTGTAATTTTGTCCATCCATTCTTGGGTGGATACGGCGGGGAAATCGGAGAAGAGGGTCTCTTTACTATCTGCCATAGTTGATAAGTGTTTTTGTTGATATTTAGATTCAGTTGCTTCGGTTCGGAAGCCTACAATGGCAAATATACAAATTTCTTCTTAGGTTGTATCTTTTGGTATGTGAAAAAACGACAAATGGTAAGCCCTCATTCAAAGAACAGCTGCCTTGGCTTGCTGTCGTGAGCATCAAGGCAGCTGTGTCAAGAGGGATTTAGTATAGAGGCTCTCCTTTATAGAAATCTAAAATTTTGGTTCGGAACAGATAGTCGTATTTGGCTTGAATACGGTCAGACACGGCTTTCATCCATGCAGTACGTGCTTCGTTATATTCTGTGGCATTGGCTTTTCCGTTGCTGTATTTTTCTTTCATCAGAACGAAAGAGGCTTCGGCAGCCTGACCGGCTGTCCGGCTGCTTTGATATTGGCTTTCGGCACTTACGGCATTGTAATAGGCTTGCTGGATTTCTTTATATAGTGCTTTTTTGCTGTCTTCCAGTTGCCAGTTGAGTATGTTTTGCTGCACCCGGGCATTACGGACACGATTTCGGGTAGCGAGCCGGTTAAACAGCGGAACGCTTAGCGAGAAGCCGATGTATTGGCTGAAATTATCGCGCAGCTGTGAACTGAAACTGTGATTCTCTTGTCCTGATACATTGAAGTAATTGGTGCTGAGTCCTGCCCCGAAACTGAGTTGCGGGTAATAGGCACTTTGAGCAATACGGATGTTGTGAGCGGCTCCTTCCAGCCGGTAGCGGGCAGCTTTGATAGATGGTTTGTTCCGGATTGCTTCGCAGTAGATGTCTTCCGGAGCTGTCAGTTCTTTGATGAAAGACGCTTCATCTGCTTCGGGAGAGACAATTTGAAAATCTTCCGGCGAAGGCAATTCTAAAAGCTGGCTCAGCTCAAGTAATGCCAGGTGATAATTGTTTTGAACTTGAACAGCCGAAAGTTGGTCTTGAGCCACACGTGCCTGCGCTTCGAGCCATTCGGATTTTGACGCTTTCCCGTTTTCAAAATAAGCTTCTTTTTGCCGGAGCATTTCCTTGCTCAGCAAGACTTGTTCCTGGGCTACTTTTTTAAGTTCTTCATTAAATAATACCTGTAAAAAAGAAGACGTAACTTGGATGCTGATATCTTCTTTTGCCTTGTTTAAGTCTTCAATCGCAGCTTTCAGATTGAGTTTGGAAAGTGCAATGTTGTTAGGAATCTGCATCCCGGTAAATAAGGGAATATTTGTGGTAAGATTTAATCCCGTATTTTGTGTATTCAGACTGCGGTACGTATTATCCGACTGAAGGCTTCGTCCGAAATTAAATGTGTGAGAAGCACTTCCGTTCAGGTTGGGCAAGCGGCTCCATTTGGCGGTATTGAGTTCTATTTCATTTTGCTCACATACAGACTCCTGTTGCTTGATTGTCAAATTATGTTCTATCGCATAGTCAATGCACTGCTTTAAGCTCCATGCCTGCTGAGCGTGAGCCGTGAGATTTCCCATGACGAGAGGGAGGCATAGGGTAATTATTTTCTTCAGGTTATTCATGACTTATTCTTCTTTTTTCATTCCGCGGACAAGGTTGCCGGGCTGGAGACCTTGTTTGATTTCTATTTTTATGCCGTCGCTGATACCAGTTGTAACGGGAATGCGCTTGAACTGTTGTGCCGGTACACTATCGGTGAGCAGATAAACAAATGCAGAGTCACCGTTAAACTCAATGACACTTTCAGGTACTGTCAAAACGTGGTCGGTACGCTGTAATACGATTTCAGCATTGGCGCTATAGCCCGACCGGATGGTTACGCTGTCGGGTATCTGGATAGCTGCCTTGATTTCAAACTGGTTTGCTCCATTGTTTTCTATGCTTTTCGGTGAAATGTATTCAAGACTGGCATTAAACTTCATGTTTTGCAGAGCTCCCAAGGTGATTTTTACCGGAATGCCTTCATGAATGCGTCCTACTTCAGTCTCGTCTACATTTCCCCGGAAAATCAAGTCGCTCATGTCGGCCACGGTAGCAATGGTGGTTCCGTCATTAAATGTATTACTCATGATAACCGAATTCCCTTCTTTGATGGGAACATCCAGAATCAGTCCGGTAATGGTAGATCGGATCAGGGTGCTGCTAAACGATGCGCTGCTTTGGGTAATACCTTCCTTTACAATTTCCAGATTATCTTTGGCAGCCTGCAATTCTTCTCTCGCTTGTTTGGCAGCCAATAAGGTTTGTTCATACTCTTCGTTGCTGACCAGTTTTTTCTGATACAGCTGGTCCATACGCTTTAGGTTGGTTTCAGCTTGCTCCCCATTCATCTTAGCCAGACGTACCCGACTTTCGGCTGCATTCAGTGACCCTAACTCCGGAATTACTTTCACTTTGGCTATGACTTCTCCTTTTTTTACGGTTTGTCCGGCTTCTTTATACACTTCGGCTATGATTCCCGAAATCTGTGGCTTAATTTCTACTTCATCACGCGGTTCTATTTTTCCGGTGGCTACTGTTGTTTGTATTAAATCGCCTGTTTCAGCCTTTAAAATATGATAAAGTGTTTTCTTCGGCTGCGACTTTTGATATAAGAACACGAATGTTCCAATGAAAATCAGTGCGATACACACGAATACGATGACTTTGATGTATTTTTTCATACTTGTAGTTGATTAGTTTCTTCTTTATTTTATGGTTGCTTATTTTGAGGAATTCAGGTTATTCATCTCTGATAGCTTCTATCGGCTTGATAGCCATAGCCCTGTAAGCTGGAGCCAGCCCGGCAAGCAGTCCTAAAATCATCAGTAAGATGCAGGCTCCTACAGCCTCCCAGAATCCAATCTGAAAATGAACCGGAGCGGAAGGGGTAGAAGCTGCCGACTCAACGATATTGAGGAGGAAGACCGCGAAGGAGATACCTGACATGCCTGCCAGTGAGGTTAATACCATGCTTTCAGAAAGAATCTGGTGAAGAATGTCGGATGGGCGTGCTCCGATGGCGCGGCGGATACCAATTTCAGTAGTGCGCTCTTTAACCGTTACCATCATGATGTTACTTACTCCTATAGCACCGGCGAGCAGGGTACCTAATCCTACAATCCAGCTGAGGATGCGGATGCCTGAAAACAGATTATCCATCATGCTGAACATGACTTCGGCATTTAATATTATCAGGGCTTGCTGGTCGTCGGGGTGAATCAGGTGGGCCTGCTTCACAACCCTTTCAACCTTCTTTTCCACCTCACTGATGGAATAGCCTTTGTGTGCGGTATAGCAAAGCAACTGTACTTTTTGTCCGAAGTTGTAGTTTTGCTGCATAGTGGTAAAGGGAATGAGAATAGAAGTTTCCGACCTTCCTTGTACGGAAATGTTTCCGATCCCTGTGCTGACCCCGATAACTTGATAGTAGATTCCGTTAATCTCTATAAACTTGCCACACGGATTGGTTTTTTCCGGGAACAAGGTCTCATAGATACGTTTTCCTATGATGCACACCTTCCGTCGCTCTTGGATATCAATCTCATTGAGATAGCGTCCGAAGCTGATGGCAGGTTCTTCTATTTTTCCGTATTCCGGATAAAGCCCTTTTAAGGTTCCCGATATTTTATGCTCTCCGTAAATGACATTGACTCCCCACTTTGCCAAACTCGGAGTAATGACATCCACTTCAGGTACTTGGCGCTTTACGCGGTCTACGTCTTTGTTTTCCAAATCCCATGATCGCCCCTGCTGAAATCCTTTGTAAGCTTTTCCCGTCTGGTTGGCTCCCATGAAGCCAGAGTTGGTGGCAAATCCGGCAAAATTCTGTGAAAGCTTGTCCTGCATGCCTTGCGCTCCTCCCATTAAGGCAACTAACATGAATATTCCCCAAAATACGCCGAAGGCAGTCAGTATGCTGCGTGTTTTGTTTCGGGTGAGGGTGATGAGAATTTCTTCCCATGTGTCTAAATCTAATTTTTTCATACTTCTTTAATCGGCTCTAAGTGCTTCAATCGGACGGATGCGGGCTGCTTTCCTTGCGGGAAACAGACCTGCCAGTGTTCCGGCAACAATCAAGGTCAGGGTAGCTTCGATGGCTATGCTGATGTCAACCGTAGGATTCTCGAATACAGTGACAGAAAACATGCGTGCATCGATGGTTTGTCTGCCGGCTACGTGATTCATGTATTCGGTAACCGCAATACCTGCCACCATGCCTATGTAGCCAAAGAAGGTGGTAATGGTAACACTTTCGGAAATGATGAGCCAGAGTATAGACATGGGTTTGGCTCCAAGGGCTTTGCGGATGCCAAATTCATGCGTCCGCTCGCGTACGGTGATGAGCATGATATTGCTGACTCCCACAATGCCGCTCAGCAGGGTAAAGATTCCGATAATCCAGATAGCCAGATGAAGAATGTTGCCTGCCGTTTGCTGTTGTAAATATTGTGTGAAGCGGTTCCATATCCAGATGGCACCGTCGTCGTCGGCTGCAAACTGCTTATAAGAGCCGAGAGCTTTCCGGTAATCGTTTTCAAAGCGGGTGTTCAGTTCTTCACTGGCTAATCCCTTGGTTGAAAAAATAAGGTTATCAATACTGTCTCCTTTATTATAAATAAGCTGGAGGGTAGTAAAGGGTACAAGGGCGGTAGGAGAAAAACTGTTTTGGTCGGTATAAATGCCTACTACCTGATACATGACTCCGTCGGAATTGATGTATTTTCCTAAAGAGTTGGCTTTTGGAAAGAGTGTTTTTTCTGTCTTTTCGTGGATAACCACCACTTTCCTTCTTTCCTGCATATCGCGCTCATTAATGAATCTTCCTTTTTTTAATTGAACCGCTTCCAGTTCGGGGTAGTTTGGAAAGACCCCGTCCAACCCGATGCTTATGGCTTCTTTTTCGTAGGTAAGATGAGCATCGCTTTTGCTTATCGTAGCTCCGGTGGCAATGATGTGAGTGGGAAAAGCTTGGGCGGTTAACTTACGGTCGTTTTCATTCAGTGAGATGAGTCTTCCTTCTTTCATTCCTTGGAAGGGCTTTGAGGTGACTCCGGGATAAATTTTCATGGAGTTCATCATCATGCCTTCCGACTGTCCTTCAAAGGCATGAATCAGTCCGTTCCCGGAACCGAGCAAGACAATCAGCATAAATATTCCCCATGCTACGGAAAAGCCGGTTAATAAAGTGCGCAGTTTGTTGCGCATGATGGTGCCGTATATTTCAATGAGTAAATCCATGTCAGTTATTTCATATAGCCGTTTTTTCCAAACGGGGATGCATTATGGTCTATATTGTCTTCGATGCGTTCGATGACTCCGTCTTTAATATGGATGATTTTGTTGGTTTGATTGGCAACCCCGCTTTCGTGTGTAACGACCACAATGGTCAGTCCCTCTTTTTCGTGCAGTTCCTTCAGCAGATTCATCACTTCTACTGAGGTTTTGCTGTCTAATGCGCCGGTAGGTTCATCGGCAAGGATGATTTGTGGTTTGGTAATCAAGGCCCTGGCAATGGCTACACGCTGTTTCTGTCCGCCCGATAATTCATTCGGCATGTGGTGTGCCCATTCTTTCAGACCTAACTTTTCAAGATATTCTAACGCAAGCTGGTTGCGCTTTTTCCGGCTGACACCTTGATAGAATAAAGGAAGAGCTACATTCTCCATGGCATTTTTAAAAGAAATCAGATTGAACGACTGGAAGATAAAGCCAATCATCCGGTTCCGGTATTCGGCAGCTTTTGTTTCATTCAAGTTTCGGATAAGGATGTCATTTAGGTAATACTCTCCTTCATCATAATTATCTAAAATGCCAAGAATATTCAGCAGGGTGGACTTCCCGGAGCCGGAAGCTCCCATGATAGAAACAAACTCTCCTTTTCTAACCGTAAGATTTATACCTTTTAATACGTGGAGAGGAGTCCCGTTATTATAGGTCTTGTTGATATTTGTTAGTCGTATCATTTCTTAAGTTTCTTTCTGTGATGTGGCGCAAATATAAGAAAAGTTAGTTTTCTCTATAAATAAACAAGAAAAAATTTGTTACATAGGGGGCGAATCCTTATTTTTGCCTTGATAATTAACCTAAAAACATATAAACAGTATGACTATAAGCAATATGGAAAAACCTTACGTCGTTGGTATGGATATCGGCGGTACCAATACCGTTTTCGGTATCGTTGATTCTCGTGGCAATGTTTTGTCTTCAGATTCTGTGAAAACACAGCAGTATGATGTAATTGATGAGTATGTAGATGCCGTTTGTAAAAAACTTTTGCCTTTGATTCAGGCCGTAGGTGGTGCTGATAAAATTAAAGGTATGGGTGTAGGTGCTCCAAACGGAAATTATTATAACGGAACGATTGAATTTGCTCCCAACTTGCCATGGAAAGGTATTATTCCATTGGCTGCTATGTTCGAAGAAAAGTTAGGTATTCCTACTGCATTGACGAATGACGCAAATGCAGCTGCTATCGGTGAAATGACTTATGGTGCTGCCCGTGGAATGAAAGATTTTATCATGATTACTTTGGGTACAGGTGTAGGTAGTGGTATTGTTATCAATGGTCAGTTGGTGTATGGCCACGATGGTTTTGCCGGCGAATTGGGACACGTGATTGTTGACCCGGTTGGAAGACCATGTGGTTGCGGACGTAGAGGTTGTTTGGAAACTTACTGTTCTGCAACTGGAGTGGCTCGTACTGCACGTGAATTCTTGGTTCAGCGTACCGAACCGAGCTTGTTGAGAAATATCCCTGCAGATGATATTGTATCAAAAGACGTATATGATGCTGCGGTAAAAGGTGATAAGCTGGCTTTGGATATTTTTGAATTTACCGGTAGTGTATTGGGAAAAGCTCTGGCTAACTTTATTGCCTTCTCAAGTCCGGAAGCTATTATCTTATTCGGTGGCTTGGCAAAATCGGGTGATTATATCATGAAACCGATTCAGAAAGCAATCGATGATAATATCTTGAAAATTTATGCAGGAAAGACAAAATTACTTCTTTCTCAGTTGAAAGATGCAGATGCAGCTGTATTGGGTGCAAGTGCATTGGGTTGGGAAGTAAAAGAAGACTGATTATTCCTTCACATGTTATATTTAAGAAAAGGCTACCCTTTTGGGTGGTCTTTTCTTTGTATATACAGGTTTGTTTTTTCGGAGGCAGAATACCTTCTTTGAGGAGCTTCAGACGCCTTGTCGTTTCAAGTGATTTGCCTTGGTGTTTTAATCTGTTCGCCTTGGCATTTCAACTCTTCCGCTTCGACGAGTTTGCGGCATGTTTTTGAGGCTTGTATTGACATGGAAAGGAAGGCGGAGTTTGGGGAGCAGAAGGGAGGAACATAAAAATAAAAGAGGATATTTCGTGAGAAATACCCTCTTTTATATGTAAGGAAGTAATTGTTTTCAGAATTATGCGTTAACGCGTTTTTCCTGAATTCTGGCTTTCTTACCGGTAAGTGCACGCAAGTAGTACAATTTAGCACGGCGTACTTTACCCACCTTGTTTACAGTAATGCTGTCGATAGCCGGAGATTCCAACGGGAAAATACGTTCTACACCTACAGTTCCTGACATCTTACGTACGGTGAAGCGTTTTTTGTCACCATGACCTGCGATTTTGATAACAACACCACGGTACAACTGTACACGTTCTTTGCTACCTTCAACGATACGGTATGCTACTGTAATAGTATCACCAGCTTTGAATGAAGGATGCTGTTTGCCAGTAGCAAATGCTTCTTCTGCAATTTTAATTAAATCCATTTTTCTTTTTAAATTAAATTGTTTATCGTTACAACGCAACATACCAAGTAACTCTTCTTTGGCAGCGATTGCGCGAAAGCGGTGCAAAGTAAGTGATTTTTGGGCACATAGCCAAATATTTCATGGGGTTTTTAAAAAAAATGCGAGGTTCTTTCGCTTCGTTTTGTGCTTTTCTTGTGAGACTTTTCTTTTTTGGTTATTTTTACCCCAATAAACAAATTGGTTTATGAAGAAGTGTGTTTTGAAGAATAATATTTTAGTGTTGGCGTTTGCCGGATTCGCTACTTTGGCAGGATGTAAATCCGGTTATTCGTTAGTGGAGGTAGAGGGAAGCCCTATTCCTGTTACCGCTGAGTATGAAGCATATCCTGATATGGAAGCGGAGGAGATACTCCGTCCATATAAGTTGAAGGTGGATAGTATGATGTTGCCCGTAATCGGACATTCGGCTGCAAATTTGACAGCCAAACGTCCGGAGTCTCCCTTGTCGAACCTGATTGCTGATGTGCTGCGTGGTGCAGCCAGGCCGGTGGTGGGAAGAGAGGCCGATGTGGCGGTGATGAATATGGGTGGCATCCGGAATGCATTGCCGAAGGGAGACATTACCTTTGGCACCATTTATGAGATTGCGCCTTTTGAGAATGCATTGTGCCTGCTGACTATGGATGGAGCTACGCTGGAAAAGCTTTTTGAGCAAATAGCAGCCGTGGGCGGTGAGGGCTTGAGCGGGGCAAACCTGACTATTAACAACGGGAAAATATTTGAGTCACCGCAAGTGAACGGCAAGTTTATTGACCCGAAGAAGGAATACATCGTAGCTACGATTGACTATTTGGCAGAAGGAAACAATCGGTTGTCGGCTTTCCGTGAAGCGAAGTCGAAGACGGTATATAAAGACAAACTGCTGCGTAACTTGTTGCTCGACTACGTGAAAGAGATGCAAAAGAAAGGGAAAGCGATTGATGCCAAAGTAGAAGGGCGAATCCAAATGGTTGAAATTATAACAATAAGAGAAGATTGATGCCATGAAAAAAATATATGTATTTTTATTTGCATGCTTGCTTTCAAGTATGCTTTCTGCTCAAGGCAGTAAGGAGTTGTACATTCTCCATACCAATGATACTCACAGTAGAATTGAGCCGTATGCTTCTTCTTTCCCTGATACACTGGTGGCAGGAAAAGCCGGATTTCTCCGGCGGGCTGCGCTGATTAAACAGCAGCGGAAAGAGCATAAGAATTTGCTGTTGTTTGATTGCGGCGACTTCTCACAGGGAAGCCCTTATTATAACCTGTTTAAGGGGGAAGTAGAAATCAAATTGATGAATGCGATGGGGTACGATGCCGGAACCATCGGAAACCATGAGTTTGACTTCGGCTTGGAAAATATGGCGCGTTTGTTTAAAATGGCGAAGTTTCCGATTGTCTGTGCCAACTACGATGTACAAGGTACGGTGCTCGAAGGATTGGTCAAAGAGTATGTTGTGCTGGAGCGCGAAGGAGTCCGTATCGGTGTCTTCGGGTTAGGTCCTAAGTTGAGTGGGCTGGTGGCTCATTCTTGTTCGGGAGATGTGAAGTTTGAAGACCCGATAGCGGAGGCACAGCGTGTGGCTGATTGGTTGAAGGAACAGGAAGCATGCGACTTGGTTATTTGCCTGTCTCATTTAGGATGGGAAGGGAAGCCTTACTCGGATGTGGAACTGATCAAGCATACCCGTCATATAGATATCGTATTGGGAGGACATTCACATTCTTTCTTCGATGCTCCTAAATATTATAAGAACTTAGATGGAATGGATATTCCGCTTCAGCAGATGGGTAAACATGCTGCTTTTGTGGGTAAGATGGTTGTAAAAATGCAAAAGGATTGATAGCAAATGAATATTCGTATGAACTGGTTAGGTATATGCTTGCTGATGATGGGGCAGGCACTGATGGCGCAGGTTTCTTCTCCTCGTTTGCAGGCAGATGATGTTGAGGCTTGCAGGCAGTGGGTTGATGAACAGATGAACGCAATGACACTGAAGCAGAAGGTAGGACAGTTGTTTATTCACACGGTAGCCCCGCTTACTACGCAAGCCAACCGGAAGAACATCGAGCAGGCTGTAACGGAGTATGGTATGGGTGGACTTTTGTTTTCGGGTGGAGATATTCAGAAGCAGATTGAACTGACAAACTATGCGCAGGGATTGGCTTCGGTTCCTTTGATGATTACCTTTGATGGTGAATGGGGACTGGCCATGCGTTTGAAAGGAACTCCGTCGTTTCCGCGTAACAGAGTGTTGGGCTGTATTCAGAATGATTCTTTGCTTTATGAATATGGGCGTGAAGTGGCTCGTCAATGCCGTGAAATAGGAGTGCACGTAAACTTTGCACCGGTGGCTGATGTGGATAATAATCCCAAGAATCCGGTTATCAATACACGCTCGTTTGGCAGTATTCCTTTGCAGGTAGCCCGGAAGGCGGTAGCCTATTCGCATGGACTGGAAGATGGGGGCGTGCTGGCTGTGTGTAAACATTTTCCCGGACATGGAGATACGGAAACAGACTCTCATAAATCGCTTCCGGTTTTGAATTTTGACCGGGCTCGTCTGGATAGCGTGGAATTGCTTCCTTTCAGGGAAGCAATCCGTGCCGGGGTGGGCGGTATGATGGTTGGTCATTTACATGTTCCTTCCTTGGGGAAAAAGCCGGCATCTATCTCATCCGACATCGTAGCTGGGGTACTTCAAAATGAGCTGGGCTTTCATGGACTGACATTTACCGATGCCTTGGAGATGAAAGGTATTTCCGGTAATGAAGCTGTATGTGCGCAGGCTTTGATGGCAGGAAACGATATGTTGCTTGCTCCTCGTAACTTGAAGCGTGAACTGGCTGGGGTAATGAGTGCCATCCGCTCTGGTAAGTTGAGCGAGGAATCGATTAATGAAAAATGCAGGAAGGTGCTTACCTTTAAATATATCCTGGGCGTAAATCAGCAGAAAAAAGTCTCAGGAAACGGGGTGATGAGCCGCTTGAATACACCGGAAACGGAGGTGCTGATGAATAAACTGAAGCAAGCAGCGGTTACGCTGGTGAAAAATGAGGAAGATGTGTTGCCGCTCGACTTGTCGCTTTCTGGTACGGTGCTGTTAAGTATTTCTTCTACTCTGACTGAAGACTATCCGTTTTACCGTAGTTTGCGTGAAACCTTACCTGTTACATGGATTCGGGCTAACTTAGACTCGCTTGCATCGATTCGCAAACGTATCCGTCCGGCTCAGCGGGTTATTGTGGCAGTACACGATTCGAAAGTGGCTTCTTATAAAGGATTGATAGAGCAGCTGGCTGCCGATAAGCCTGTGGTGCTGGTTTGTTTTAATTCGTTGAAGGTATTGGGCGGATTGAATCAGGCTGTTAAGAAATCATCGTCGGTGGTACTCGCTCACTCAGGAGAACCTGAGATTCAGCGCTATGTGGCGGATGTACTGATTGGAAAACAGGAAGTTAATGGTCGGCTGTCTGTCCCTTTGGGCATTTATCCGGCAGGTACAGGAGTTACACTTGATCCGGATCGTCCTCAGGAATATACTCCTGAAGAGCTGAATATGAATGCAGCATTGCTTTCGCGTATTGATTCAATTGCACGCGAAGGGATAGATAAAGGGGCTTATCCCGGATGTCATGTACTGATTTATCGTTACGGTATGCCGGTTTATAATAAATGTTTTGGTACACATACGTATGAGGGGAAAGAGCCGGTTCGTGAAAACGACTTGTATGATTTGGCTTCATTGAGCAAGACTACCGGTACGCTTCTGGCTGTAATGAAACTGTATGATGAAGGAAAGTTCGGACTGACTGACAAGGCTTCTAAATACTTGCCTTTCTTGAAAGGCACTGACAAGCAAAACATCACGATTCAGGACTTGTTGTACCATGAATCTGGCTTGCCTGCTTATTATCCCTTTTATAGGGAACTGATAGATCTTAAGACCTGTAAGGGAGGTTTGTTCCGCAAGAAACCGGATGCGCACCATCGGATTCAGATTGAACCCAATTTATATGCTTGTTCCGACTTTTCTTACAAGAGTGAATGGGTATCTATGAAACCTTCGCCCGATTATTCGCTTCAAGTGGCTGCTAATTTGTTTGTAAGAAAAGAGTTTCGTGATTCTGTTTTACATACAATAGCAGAACAACCTTTAAAAGGGCGGTCTTACCGGTATAGCTGCTTGAATTTTATCTTGCTGAAAGAATTGGTTGAGGTGGTTTCTGGAGAATCGATGGATACGTACTTGGAGCGTGTGTTTTATAAGCCGATGGGACTTACACGTACGCTTTATAATCCGCTGGCACGCTTCCCGAAAGAAGAGATTGTGCCGACGGTGAAAAATGACTTTTTGCGCGGAGGACCGCTGCAAGGGTATGTGCATGATGAGGTGGCTGCTTTTTTAGGCGGAGTTTCTGGAAACGCAGGCTTGTTTTCTACGGCTCAAGATGTGGCGCGTATTTATCAGATGTTGCTCGATAAAGGAGTCTGCGGTGACCGCCGTTACTTGAGTAGGGCTACTTGTGAACTGTTCTTGAAAGTGAAGTCGAATAACAGTCGTCGTGGTTTGGGGTTTGATAAACCTGATATGGATAATCCTGATAAAGGTCCCTGTGCTGCTGAAGCTACGGCTTCTACATTCGGTCATACCGGGTTTACCGGTACATGTGCCTGGGCTGACCCGGATAATGAGTTGATTTTTGTCTTCTTGTGTAACCGCATCTATCCCCGTCCGTTTGACCGTAAGAACCTGATGCGGCTGGATATCCGTACGCGTATGCAGCAAGTAATGTATCAGTCTTTAATGAAATAATATTATTTAGACAAAGTACAAATTATGTAGATTTTGCAATGTAGATGTTACAATGAATAGTAAAAACATTACCTTTGTATCATCAATTAGTACTAATAATAACTTAACTTTTTTACAACAATGGCTTACGTAATTAGTGACGATTGTATCGCTTGCGGTACTTGTATCGATGAATGCCCGGTTGGCGCAATCTCTGAAGGTGACAAATATTCTATCAATCCGGATGCTTGTACAGAATGTGGTACTTGCGCTGACGTTTGTCCTTCTGAAGCTATCAGCTTGGGATAATAAGAGTACAGTCGTCTGTATGACAACTAACACAACGCTGTTTCTCCGTTGGAGAGACAGCGTTTTTTTATGCCTCCTCTGGTGTGTCTCCTTGAGTGGTAATGGTGAATGGAATGAGAAACATTCTTGGATGGCAGGTAAAAGGAAACCTTGTTGTTACTAACGGCGTTTTGCTGTTGCTCTTATGGTGAAGTAAGAGAGAATGTTCGTTTTTCTTCTCTCCTAAAAGAGTTTTCACGGAATTTGCTTGCATCCTACACGTTTTTTTGATTAACCTATTTGAAAACAAGATTTTGCAGCGTGTAGGGCGCAGTGCTGTACGGTGTAGGGTATTGTAGGGCGCTTTACGCTGGAATGAGGAAGGAGAATGAGGAAAGAAATGGATTTATACCTTAGTTTATAAGCGGAATCAACAATAGTCTGTCAATCAAATAGTCTTGAAACGTGGCATAAAAAAAGAGATGCCTTAAAAAGACATCTCTTTTTAAATTCTTCAAGAAGTAATCAAGAATTATGCTTCAGCCGGAGCTTCAGTTGCTTCTTCAGCCGGAGCTTCTTCAGCGTTAGCGGCAGCTTCTGCTTCTGCTTTAGCAGCAGCTTCAGCAGCTTTCTTTTCTGCTACTTTCTTAGCGATTTCTTCGTTTACTTTCTTTTCAGCTTCCAAACGTGCTTTTTCAGCAGCTTTCTTAGCTTCTTCTTCTTTAGCTTTTAATGCAGCCAAACCTGCTTGTTTGTTTTCTTTCCAAGCGTTGAAGCGAGCTTCTGCAGTAGCCTCGTCGAATGCACCTTTAGCAACACCGCCCATCAAGTGTTTTTTCATGTAAACACCTTCACGAGACAAAATGTTACGTACAGTGTCAGTAGGCTGTGCTCCTACCATTACCCAATGGTAAGCACGTTCAAAATTCAAATCTACTGTGGCAGGATTGGTGTTAGGGTTGTAAGTACCAATTTTTTCAGTAAATCTACCATCACGTGGTGCTCTTGCGTCTGCAATAACGATAGCGTAGAACGCATATCCTTTGCGTCCGTGTCTTTGCAATCTGATTTTAGTTGCCATTTCTTAGTTGTTTTTTTATAATTAATGATTTGAATTATGCTAATAACCCGTATTAGCGGCTGCAAAGGTATAATTTTTATTTTGAATGACAAAGCCTTGTGGCTTATTTATTTAGTTCGCGCAGCCATTTCTCTAATTCGCCGGTCCATTGACGCTTGTAGATGAAGTGGTCTTGGTATCCCCATCCATGGTTGCCTGTGGGATAAATATGCATGGTGGCAGATACTTGCTTATTGGTTAGAGCCGTGTAATAGTCTATACTATTTCTAACCGGAACTACCGTATCGTCTGAACTGTGCATGATAAATGCCGGAGGAGTTTGTGCGGTAACTTGTTTTTCGTTTGAGTAAAGAGTTTCCAGTTCCTTGCTTGTCGGTTTTCCCAGCAAATTGTCGTGTGACCCCATATGGGTATACGTAGGATCCATGGTGATAACCGGATAGAATAAAATCTGAAAGTCGGGGCGTGTGTCATGGGTAAAATGAGTTGCTGCGGTACTTGCCAGATGACCTCCGGCTGACGATCCCATTATACCTACTTTTTTGATGTTCCATTGTGCTGCATTCTTGTGCATAATGCGGATTGCTTCCTGTACGTCGCTTAGAGGAACATCATGATGTCCGTGAGGCATTCGGTATTTTAATACAGCATAGGTAATGCCTTGTGCATTAAACCAGTCTGCCATATCAAGTCCTTCATGATTCATGGCAAGCATGGCGTAAGCTCCACCCGGGCAGGCAACGATGGAAAGTCCGTTTGCTTCTTTGGCAGGGAATACATAAAGAATGGCTGCGTCATTTGTTCCGTTTTGGTTAGGAGCTCCGTTTTCCCATAATTTTATTTCAATGGGTTTTTGTGCCGATAGTAAAGTGGCTATAAATAAAAAGGCGGTGAATAAAAAGGATGTTTTCATAGGATATGCTAAATGGTTATTTCGTAGGTGTTTAAATATAAGTTTGTAAGCTCCCTGTTCTTCTAGTCAGAAGAAAGGGAGTTTACAAACTTAAAAATGGTATAAATTTATTTCTTTAGTTTTAAGCTTGCTTTCACAAGGAAAAGAATAAGTAAAATATATGCAATTAAAGATATGATTTCACTCATAGGATTGCTTAGCCAAGCTTCATTGATGAAGTTGATGTTGCAATAGCGCATAATGGCACTTACAACTCCCATCAATGCTCCACCGGCGATGAATCCTGAAGCGAGCAACGTACCTTGCTCATTGCGCGCGTTGTTAACTGCCTCATCTTTGCTGCGGGTAGTTACATACCAATTTACTGCGCCTCCTACAAGTAGCGGCAGGTTTAGCTCTAAAGGAATGAACATTCCTAAGGCAAAAGCCAGTGCGGGAACTTTAAAGAAAGTAAGGACCAAAGCCAATAGAGCACCTGTACCATAAAGTAACCAAGGAGCACCTACGCCATTCATTAACGGGTCGATAACCGCAGCCATGGCATTTGCCTGTGGAGCAGCAAGCTGACCGCTTGTAAATCCGTATGAATCATTCAGTACCATGATGACTCCACCTACCGTTGCTGCAGAAACTAGTGTTCCTAAAAACTTCCAGGTTTCCTGTTTGCGGGGTGTACTTCCTAACCAGTAACCAATCTTCAGGTCGGTAATAAATCCTCCAGCCATTGATAAGGCTGTGCAGACTACACCTCCCATCACCAGAGCTGCCACCATGCCGGTTGCTCCGTTTAATCCTACAGCTACCATGATGACAGAAGCCAGAATCAGGGTCATCAGGGTCATTCCTGATACCGGATTCGTTCCGACAATAGCAATGGCATTGGCTGCTACAGTGGTAAAAAGGAACGAAATACCTGCCACTAACAGAATGGCAACTGCCGTGTGAAGAATATTCCCCTGCATTACATCGAAGTAGAAGAACAGCAAGATGAGAAGCAAGGTAAATATAGAACCGAACGCAATGATTTTCATTGGAATATCTTTCTGCGTACGTTCTACATTATCTTCCGCCTTTTTACCTCCCATTTCCTTGGAAGCCAGACTTACTGCACTTTTTATGATACCCCATGAACGGACAATACCGATGATACCTGCCATTGCGATACCTCCGATACCAATGCTCTTGGCATATTCTTTGAAAATCATCTCGGGTGACATGTCTTTTACAGCTGTAGCGATTTCCGGATTCCAGGCATTCAATACTTGATCACCCCAGATAAGTGAAAAACCGGGAACAATAATTAACCATACAGCCAAAGAACCCGCACAGATGATGGCGGCATATTTTAATCCGATGATGTATCCTAAGCCAAGAACTGCAGCTCCCGTATTGATTTTAAATACGAGCTTAAACTTATCGGCAATCATTTCTCCCCATCCGCATACCCTGCTGGTGAAGTTTTCATTCCACCATCCGAAAGAACCTACGATGAAGTCGTATAATCCACCGATGGCACCGGCTATCAATAAAGGTTTAGCCTGGTCACCTCCTTTTTCACCTGAAACAAGTACCTGTGTGCTTGCTGTGGCTTCAGGGAAAGGATATTCTCCATGTTTATCTTTTACGAAATATTTTCGGAATGGAATTAAGAACAAAATGCCTAAAACTCCTCCGAGCAAAGAACTGATAAACATTTGCATGAAGTTGACTGTCATTTCAGGATACTTTTCCTGAAGGATATAAAGAGCCGGCAGGGTAAAAATGGCTCCGGCAACGATTACTCCCGAGCAGGCACCTATGGACTGAATCATGACATTTTCCCCTAAAGAGTTTTTGCGCTTGGTGGCACTTGAAACGCCGACAGCGATAATGGCAATAGGGATGGCGGCTTCGAATACCTGTCCGACTTTGAGACCGAGATAGGCTGCAGCAGCCGAGAAAATTACAGCCATTATAATTCCCCATGAAACCGACCAGAGGTTTACTTCGGGATAGTTTTTTTGAGGTGACATGAGAGGGTTATACTCTTCTCCTTTCTTTAGTGGTCGGAATGCGTTTTCCGGCAGTCCTACCTGTTTTTCCATTTCTTCTTTCATGTGTGTTTCGGTATGATTATCAAGATAAACTATGTGTTAATAGCTTGTTTTTAAAACTTGTTTCAGACGTTCTATTACATCCGGGCTTTTTATTTCTTTTTTTCCGGTCAGGATGAAAGAAAAATGATCAGCTAAAATTTCTTCCGGATTGATGATATAATTCGTGTTTTCGCCTACCTGACTCAGGAAATCTTCTGCATCGCTGAGGTTGTAAATGAGGGTTTCTCCGTTATGTTGGATAGGGATAAACTGTTCATTCAAAGGAATAAGTCCCACTTTGGCATACTCAAAGAATGAGCCGGCTCCGTTGTAGGCTTTCGGTGTATAAAGTAGCATGGTGCAGTTTTTCTTTTCTCCCTGAATGGTGAATACGCCATAACTGTCATGGCTGCTGATATCAGGATTGGATATACGTTTTTCAATAATGTCAGCCGGAAAAAGAATTTCGCGGTTAAGTACATGAAAACCGATGGTGCTGTAAGCTGCAGCTTTAAACTTTTTATTATTGCGTGTAAGAATGTGGAAGATTTCATGAGATAGAATGCGGGTTAACGTTTCATCGGAAGCTTCGTTCAAAATATTTTCGCCTAAAGCAATCCAGTTTTTACGTGTATATCCGCCAGCTCCGCCTTCTTCCTTCATGGTAGTTTTTACCAAAACAACTTCATTGGGGAAAGGTAGGGTAAGTTTCTGCTTCTTTATTTGAGTATTGATTGCTTTCATTGCCCGATTAATCCTTTCTTTTTCTTTGTCGCTCCAGTTACGGGTTTCATTCATGGCTAAAGTAAGCAACTGTGACTTTTTTCCTTCTGTGGTCTGCAAGCGTGAATTTATATCAAACTGATTCCAGTTTCGGGTGTAATCATCGATATCCGTAATGAGCATTTGGGCTTCAGCCCGGGTAGCAAAGCGGAAAGAAGGAGTAGAGTTGCTTTGTGCACAGACAGAAGAAGCTACTGAGAGGAGCAAGGAAATTCCCCATGCTATGAAAAGGGTACGCGGTATTTTCATCATAATCAAAGTTTATTGGTATACATAATTTATTCAAAGCGGTAAATATAGAAGAATATTTTTGTTCCTTCTAATCTTGAAAAAGATTTTTTTTGATATTCACCTCTTTTTAAGGGACTGTTAAAACGTATTTATTCAGAGAGATACTGTAGAATATCTGCTGACCGGTCGGCAATAAAGTCTGGCTGATAAGACTCCAGCTCGGCGCGTGGACGGAACCCCCAGCTGACTCCGATAGTGGTTACACCTGCATTTTTCCCCGTTTGCATATCTACACATGAATCACCTACATAAACCGTTTCCAAGGGGGTTGCACGGGCCTTTTCCATAATTTCAAACACAATATGCGGATGAGGCTTGGAAGGCACCCCCTCTCTTTGTCCGAGTATTTCTGTAAAGTCTATCTCCGGGAAAAACTGATGAACTAGCTTGCGTGTAGCTTCTTGGTATTTATTCGACGCAACTGCTATTTTCATTCCTTTTTCTTGAAGTGTTTTCAGCAAGGTCGGAATGCCGGGGTAGGGACGGCTTAAATCTGCATTATGCAGGTTATAAAAAGGGATGAACTCCGACCGTATTTTCAGAATGTTTTCTTCCGAGCGTGCGCCCTCGGGTAAGGCTCGTTCGAATAACTTGTTTATACCGTTTCCTACAAAAAAACGGTAAGCGTCTGTCTCGTGGGTAGGATAGCCAAATAAAGATAAGGCTTGATTGGTTGCAGTGGCAAGGTCGGCAATGGTATCCAGTAAGGTTCCGTCTAAATCGAATATAATGATTTTTTTCATAAGAGAATCTGAAAGATTAGGGGTAATAAGTAGCCTCTATTCCAACCTGCTCGCACTGAGCTCCCATAGGAGGATTTTGTTTATACAGGCAGATGGTTATTTCTGTCAGGTTGGGGAAGCTTTTAAACAGCTGGCGAGCTATCCGATAGGCAGCATGCTCTAAAAGGAGTGAGGGAATTTTCATTTCAGCTTTTACCACTTCAAAAACATGAGCGTAATTGATGGTTCCTTCTAACCGGTCGTTTTCGGCAGCTTGTGTGAAGTCGGTTTTCAAGCGTAAATCAATGGTATATTCTGCCCCTACTTTATTTTCTTGAGGCAATACTCCGTGGAAAGCATATAGTTTCATCCCTTTCAGATGAATATACATGGAGTTGGAAGTCATGGCAGTAATGGTTTAAAGTGAGAGAAAGGTATGTCTGAATAGCTTCATAGACATACCTTTCTTTTATAAAAACTCGGTTTGTTTATCCGCAGCGGGAAGAACCGCAGGTTTTACAGATAAGACAACCTTCTTGATAAACTAAAGTTTCATGACCACAGTTCGGACATTTAACTCCTTTGGCTTCTGTACCGTCTTGTACGTATTTCTTTAAAGCACGAACTACACCATTTTTCCAAGTGTTGATATTCTCACTGTCAAGCTGAAGTGAGTCAACCAACTTGATCACCTGTTCAATAGGCATACGCCAGCGCAATACGCCAGAAATAAGTTTTGCATAGTTCCAGTATTCTTTATTGAATTTTTCAGAAAGTCCTTCGATCGTCATTTTATAACCCCGTTTGTTTTCAAACTGGAAGTCATAACGCTTCACACCATCTTCATCGTAGTTTTTGATAATGCGTCCGCAGGTTACTGACTTAGGCAGCAGGATGCCCTCTTCATCATCTTGCAGACCTGTGAAGATTTCGTAGGGATGTCCGTCGAGTATGCCCACAAATGCAACCCATTTCTCTTTGTTGTTTTGGAAGCGAACAACATCAGCTTCCAATACTTTCGGGCGCACTTCTACTACTTGAGGCGGCTTACAGTGGCATTCTTCTTCTTTTTTCTTTTCTTTTTTTGTAGAAATCAAAACTCCGGCGCGTGAGCCATCACGATAGACTGTACATCCTTTGCATCCAGAACGCCATGCTTCTACATAAAGGCGGTTTACGAGACCTTCATCCACATTGTTGGGAAGGTTGATGGTTACGCTGATAGAGTGGTCAACCCATTTTTGGATGCGTCCCTGCATTTTGACTTTCATCAGCCAGTCTACATCGTTTGATGTTGCTTTATAATAAGGTGACTTCGCAACCAGTTCATCAATTTCTTCTTGGCTATATCGCTTGTCCGGATCATATCCGTTTATTTTCATCCAAGTAAGGAACTTATGGTGGAATACCACGTATTCTTCAAAAGCATCTCCTGTTTCATCTATAAAGTCAACGTGTACATTAGCATCGTTGGGATTTACTTTGCGGCGGCGTTTGTAAACCGGCATGAAGACCGGTTCAATACCTGATGTAGTTTGAGTCATCAAGCTGGTTGTTCCGGTAGGAGCAATGGTCAGACAGGCAATATTGCGTCGTCCGTATTGCTTCATTTCTTCATATAGAGCAGGGTCTGCCTCTTTGATGCGGTTGATGAACGGGTTGTTCTTTTCACGTTCGGCGTCGTAGATTTCAAAGGCTCCGCGTTCTTTTGCCATATTGACAGAAGAACGGTAAGCTTCCAGAGCTATTGTTTTATGAACTTTTTCAGAAAAGTCGGTTGCCTCTTCTGTTCCATAGTGTAATCCCATGGCAGCCAGCATGTCTCCTTCGGCAGTAATACCTACACCGGTACGGCGTCCGAGACCAGATTTCTGGTATATTTTCTCCCACAGATGGCGTTCGCTTCCTTTCACCTCTTCGCTTTCCGGGTCCGATTCAATCTTGTCCATGATTCGTTCAATCTTTTCCAACTCCAGGTCGATGATGTCATCCATAATGCGCTGAGCCAGTGCAATATGTTTTTTGAACAAGTCGAAATCAAAGTATGCTTCCGGGGTAAACGGATTAATCACGTAAGAATACAGATTGATGGCAAGCAGTCGGCAAGAGTCGTATGGACACAAGGGTATTTCCCCGCACGGATTGGTAGATACGGTGCGGAAGCCTAAGTCTGCATAACAGTCGGGAACTGATTCACGTATGATGGTATCCCAAAACAAAACACCCGGTTCAGCCGATTTCCAAGCATTGTGTACAATCTTTTTCCATAATGCAGCAGCATTGATTTCCTTTTGTACAGTGGGATGTTCAGAGTTGATGGGGAAGCGCTGTGTATACATGCGGTTTTCTACAGCAGCTTGCATGAACTCGTCGTCCAGTTTTACAGATACATTAGCTCCGGTAACTTTTCCCTCCGTCATTTTGGCATCGATAAACGACTCAGAATCGGGGTGCTGGATTGACACGCTCAGCATGAGGGCTCCTCGGCGTCCGTCCTGTGCCACTTCGCGGGTAGAGTTTGAATAGCGTTCCATGAAAGGAACCAGTCCGGTAGAAGTCAGTGCGGAGTTTTTTACGGGAGAGCCTTTAGGACGGATGTGTGACAAATCATGCCCTACACCTCCACGTCGCTTCATTAATTGAACCTGTTCTTCATCAATACGGATAATAGCTCCGTATGAATCGGCATCTCCATCCAGTCCAATGACAAAGCAGTTTGACAGAGAGGCTACCTGAAAGTCATTGCCGATACCGGTCATTGGACTTCCTTGGGGCACAATGTAAGTGAAGTGATCGAATAAATCGAACAATTCCTGTGAGCTTAATCCGTTCGGATATTTGGCTTCGATGCGTGCCACCTCATTGGCAAGTCGCCAATGCATGTCTTCTGGGGATTTTTCATAAATATTTCCAAAAGAATCTTTCACTGCATACTTATTTACCCAAACGCGGGCTGCAAGTTCGTCTCCTTTGAAATACTGTAATGAAGCTTCAAAAGCTTCATCGTAGCTATACGTTTTTTTTTCCACGATGTTGATGGTATATAATAAGTTTGTTATTTTGCAGGCTTGGGTTGTAGAAGTTTCGCCTTTGTCAATAACGAACGCTGCAAAGGTAAACAGGGTTTTTAAATTGGCAAAATAAAAAAGAAAGAAGTTATCAACAGGTTTGATTGTTTTCTGTTTTTAATTGTTAATCTATTGATAATTAAATAATTGAAAAATCTTACAAGTTGACAAGTTTTCCAAAAAGGAAAACTTGTTTGTTTCGTTCTTTTTGTTATGTGGGGCTTTGTTCCGTTTTGTTCTCTTTTGTTTTCAGGGAAACGGAGAGATGTGGAAGCCGGAAATGAGGAGGCTTTGCTGAAGAATGAAGAGAAGAATGTGGGGGTCCGGTTTATGTCGGCTGGTGAGTGGAGTGACGGGGAGTTCTATATTGAAAATGAATGAAGGATGTCTTGCTGATATTCGTTTAAATTCGTTATATTTGTTTCATAAATATAGGAGGCTATATTTATGAGAGTAATTTTTAATTGGTATAATTTATATGGAATCAATAAAAAACCGGAGAACGATACGCAAGTATAAGCAGGAAGATATTCCTGCTGATTTGCTGAATGGATTATTGGAAGAGGCTTTCCGTGCTTCTACGATGGGGAATATGCAACTTTATAGTGTGGTGGTAACTCGGCAAGCTGAGATGAAGAAGAAGCTGGCACCGGCTCATTTTAATCAGCCTATGGTGACTTCGGCTCCGGTGGTACTGACTTTCTGTGCCGATTTCAACCGCTTTTCGGAGTGGTGCCGTTTGCGTAAGGCAGAGCCGGGTTATGCCAATTTTATTTCTTTCCTGAATGCGGCAACCGATGCGCTTCTAGTAACTCAGAATTTCTGTACGTTGGCTGAAGAAGCTGGATTGGGTATCTGTTATTTGGGGACTACCATTTATAATCCGGATCAGATTATTGAAGCTCTTCATCTTCCGAAGCAGGTAATTCCTGTGGCTACCATCACGGTGGGTTATCCGGATGAGTGTCCGCAGCAGCCCGACCGCCTTCCGTTGCGTGGGGTAATCCATGAGGAAACTTATCATGACTATACTCCGGAAATGATTGACGATATATTTTCCTACAAAGAATCGCTTCCGGAAAACCAGCATTTTGTGGAGATTAATCATACAGAGACTTTGGCTCAGATTTTTACGGATATCCGTTATAAGAAATCGGATAATGAGCTGATGTCTGAACGGCTAAAGCAAGTGCTGAAGAATCAGGGATTTGAGGATTGATGAAAAATAGATTGGCTTGCGCTTTTCTGGTGTCAACAGATGGGTGCTTTAAATGCTGAAGTCTTTAAGTGAAGACGTCTTGGTGTTTGAGTGAAAATGATTAGGCGAGTTGATGGAAACGCCGAGGCGAATTTTTGCTTTTGGCAGGGAGTTAGAATTCCTTTTCATCAGGCAGTTGCCCCCCTGTCTGTACCTTGATATATAAGAGGTGCAGACAGGGGGCAGTTGTTTTTATCAGTTGAAAGTTTCTTCTTTAAATTTCCCAAGTCATTCCGTCGAAAGCCAAGTGGGTGTGTGGCGGAAGATCTTGGTTTACCTGCTTATGCAGACCAATCTGGTGACTCATGTGAATAAAATAAGTTTCCTTGGGTCCGATGCGTTCGGCTTGTTTTAACGCTTCGTCAAGAGATTGGTGTGTCCAATGTTTCTCAATGCGTAATGCATTCATGATTAGGCAGTCAAGCCCTTCGAGCAAGGGGTAAGATTCTTCAGGGACAGTAAGCATGTCGGTAATCCATGCCATGTTTCCGATGCGGTATCCCAAGATGGGAAGCTGCCCGTGCATCACCCGGAAAGGAAGAACTTCCACCGTATGTTTTCCGTCGCAGCTGGTAAGGAAGAACGGTTTGCCGGGTTGCACCCGCTTTAAGGGAATATGAGGAACTCCCGGATAGGGATGTTTGACGAAGCAATAGGGCATACGGCTTTGCAGACGGTCGGCCACATAATCTTCCGAGCAGACAGGTATATCACGAAACGGACAGAAAGGGCGTAAGTCATCTAATCCACCTACGTGGTCATAATGCTCATGGGTAATTAGCACGCCGTCAATGGCCCGGAAGTCATTTAACCGAATCATCTGTTCCCGAAAATCAGGTCCGCAGTCGATAAGAATCCGTACTCCGTTGGTTTCTACCATTCCAGAGCAGCGCAAACGCTTGTCGTGCGGGTCGGTGCTGGAACACACCTCACACGTGCAGCCTATTTGAGGAACTCCAATGGAGGTTCCACTGCCTAATATGGTTATTTTCATTGTCTAAATAAAGTTTACTTCAGGATGTATGGTTACTCCGAATTTATTTTCTACAGAAACGATGATTTCATGAGCCAAATGAATGACATCGTTTCCGGTAGCCCCGCCCATGTTGATCAGAACTAATGCTTGCTTGTCGTATACGGCGACAGGTCCTATGGCTTTACCTTTCCATCCACACTGGTCAATCATCCATCCGGCAGGTATTTTTACGAGTTCTTTTCCTGCAGCATAGTGAGGCATATCGGGATATTGCTGTTGCAGTGTTTCAAACTGTTTTTGGGGAATGACAGGATTCATGAAAAAGCTGCCTGCGTTTCCTAATGTTTTAGGGTCGGGAAGTTTGGTTTCTCGAATACGGATGATGATATTCCTCAGATGGGCGAGGGTAAGCGTACACCCTTCCTTTTCCAGTTCATTCCGGATATTTCCATAGTCAAGGTGGAAAGAAGGTTGTTTGCTTAAGCGATATACAACATGGGTAACGATGTATTCTCCTTTGAGTTCTTTTTTGAAAATGCTGTTGCGGTATGCATAATGGCATTCGGTATTTGAAAACGTCCGTTTTTCTCCAGTTGCTACACGGATGGTTTCCACCTGAACAATCAAATCTTTTACCTCTACACCATAGGCGCCGATGTTTTGTACGGCTGAGGCTCCCACTTCGCCCGGAATCAAGGATAAATTCTCGGCTCCATACCATTCCTGGGCGATGGTGTATGCCACAAAATCATCCCATATCTCTCCGGCTCCTACTCTGACCTCTATCCATTCATCTGTTTCATAAACCACTTCATAACCTTTGATGGCCGAGTGTAAGATAATTCCCTTGTAATCGGCTGTAAATAAGAGATTGCTTCCTCCTCCGATGTGTAAGAGTGGATCCGGTTTGCCGGATTGTGTTATTAAAAAGTCAGTTAAATCTTTAGCTGAATCGTATTCAACAAAGAGGGCAGCCTGTACATCCATACCAAAGGTGTTATACGGAAGTAGAGGGTGGTTGGTATATTTTTTTATCATATTTTATTTAGTCACTTAAATCTTCAAATTTTGTCAGTTTCCAGACTCCTCCTTTGCGTTCGAAATACAAAACGTTGCTGAATCCGTTGCCAAATCCTTTATACTCTACAATTTTATATCTGGAGTCGGCTGCTTCCGGTTGCCCGTAATGCACATTTGTCAGCCGGGCTTTCATGATGGGAGGCCGGAAGGTAAACCATTGTCCTTCATCGAGCGTGGTTTCCAAAATCTGGAACTCATCTTCAGGGTCGGGGGTAACGAAAGCGAGCGGCCGGCGCAGACGTTGTCGCTGGAAAACAGAATCTTGAGAAAAGCGTTCATAGAAAGCATAAAAGTTTTCTGCTTCCTTGTTCTTGACTTTATACGCAGTTTTTATTTTGTTGATTGCTTCCAAGACCCACTGGTTGTCTTTGCGCTCGAAATAATATCGTTTAATTTTGTTTTCAGCCAGATAAATCCAGTCTATCTGTACACTTCGCAGAGCTGTATCTTTATCCACTTCCATATCTTCCTCCTTGTCGAAAATGATGGTATAGGCAGCTTCCTTACTGAAGATAGGGTCGTATTTCCATTTGGTTTTCTCGATACGTGTCACATGTTTTTCTTCATAAAGCGGAAGCGGGAAAATAATCCGCGAGCGTTGGAATGCTTCATCAGAAGCAAAGTTGTAGAAAAAGTCAGCAAAACTTTCGTCCGCTGCTATGGGAATTTCTTCCTCTTCTGCGTAACTATCGCTTGTGACGGAATCGGTTTCTACATTATTTATGGAATCTATTTGCTCGGTCAGTGCGATAAAAGGGTCGGTTTTTTTCTTTCCGTCTCCGCAGGAAGCCAATATACCCAGCAAACAAAATCCGATGACTAAATTTTTCATTGTTTCCTTAAATAATTCGGGACAAAAATACCTCTTTTTTCGTTTAGACATTCAATAAAAATGAGTTTTCTTTTTTATTATATCAAAAAACGGAATATTTCGGTTTAAATCCTTACCTTTGCACCTACGATAAAAATAAAAAAGAAATATGTTAGCGAAAATAGAACAGCTACTTCAGGAGATAGAAGGCGTTACTGCCCAGAATGCAGAAGAATTGGAGGCCTTACGTATTAAATATCTGAGTAAGAAAGGAGCCATTAATGCTTTGATGGCAGATTTCCGTAACGTGCCGGCTGAACAGAAGAAAGAAGTGGGCATGAAGTTGAATGAATTGAAAAATCGTGCACAGGAACGTATTTCGGCCTTGAAAGAGGCTTTCGAGTGCCAGGACAATGGTGCGGCTGAGTTAGATTTGACCCGTACGGCTTATCCGATAGACTTGGGAACCCGTCATCCGCTGACCATTGTGCGCAATGAAATCATCAACATCTTCAATCGTCTTGGCTTTACCATTGCCGATGGTCCCGAAGTGGAAGACGACTGGCATGTGTTTTCTTCAATGAATTTCGCAGAAGACCATCCGGCACGTGATATGCAAGATACTTTCTTTATTGAAAGCCATCCGGATATTATTCTTCGTACACATACCTCGTCTGTGCAAAGCCGTGTAATGGAAGTGTCTCAGCCTCCTATCCGCGTGATTTGTCCGGGACGTGTGTATCGTAATGAGGCTATCAGCTATCGTGCTCACTGTTTCTTCCATCAGGTGGAAGGTCTGTATATTGACAAGAACGTATCATTTACTGACTTGAAACAGGTGTTGCTGCAGTTTGCACAGGAAATGTTTGGTCCGCAGACTAAGATTCGTTTGCGTCCTTCGTATTTCCCGTTTACTGAACCGAGTGCTGAAATGGATATCAGTTGTGATATTTGTGGAGGAGAAGGCTGTCCGTTCTGTAAATATACCGGATGGGTTGAAATCTTGGGTTGCGGTATGGTTGACCCGGCTGTGCTTGAAGCAAATGGTATTGACAGCAAGGTTTATACCGGCTATGCTTTTGGTATGGGAGTAGAACGTATTACTAATTTGAAATATAAGGTGAAAGATTTGCGTATGTTCTCCGAGAATGACACTCGTTTCTTGGAAGAATTTGAGTCTGCGAACTAATTTTGCCGTATGTTGAATTTCCTTTCATTGGATGGGGTGTGAAAATCTCTTTGCAGTGAAAGGAAATTCTTGTTTTTATAATATCTTGGGTTATGGGAAAAGACCGATTGATGACATCGAGCTATTGTTTTATACTGGCTGCGAATTTCCTTCTTTATTTTGGTTTTTGGCTTTTAATACCAGTTTTTCCTTTTTATCTTTCTGAGATTTTCCACGTTTCTAATTCTACTATAGGTATCGTTCTTTCTTGTTATACGGTATCTTCATTGTGTATTCGTCCGTTTTCAGGCTACCTGCTTGATGCGTTTGCGCGGAAGCCTCTTTATCTTTTTGCTTATTTTATTTTTATGCTGGTCTTTGCCGGCTACATGCTTGCAAGCTTATTGACGGTGTTTATTATCCTCCGGGTGGTGCATGGTTTTTCGTTTGGCATGGTTACCGTAGGAGGAAATACGGTGGTGATTGATATTATGCCGTCTTCCCGCCGTGGGGAGGGGCTGGGCTATTATGGGTTGACTAATAATATAGCGATGTCTATAGGTCCGATGTTTGGGCTTTTCCTTCATAGCGGAGGCGCATCTTATATTACAATATTTTCGTATGCTCTTGTCTCGTGTGCGTTGGGTTTTTTGTGTGCCTGGTTGGTTAAAACCCCTTATAAACCACCTGTCAAGCGTGAACCGATTTCGTTTGATCGCTTTATTTTACTGAAAGGCCTTCCGGCTGGATTTAGTTTGTTACTTCTCTCTATACCTTATGGAATGACAACGAATTATGTGGCTATGTATGCCCGTCAGATTGGTATTACTGCCGAAACTGGCTTTTTCTTTACTTTTATGGCTTTAGGAATGGCTGTCAGCCGGCTTTTCAGTGGGCGTCTGGTTGATAAGGGGATGGTTACTCAAGTGATTTCGGCGGGAATTTATTTGGTTTGCTTTTGTTATTTTGGTCTGACGGCTTGTGGATGGTTGGTAGACTGGAACTATCAGGTAACCACCGTACTTTTCTTTATGATAGCCTTGTTGCTTGGAATAGGATTTGGCACTATGTTTCCTGCTTATAATACACTTTTTGTTAATTTGGCACCAAATAGTCAGCGTGGTACGGCTACAAGCACATATCTTACATCGTGGGATGTAGGGATTGGAATTGGAATGTTGACCGGAGGCTATATTGCTGAAATAGCAACGTTTCGTATGGCTTACTTTTTTGGCGCGGCTTTGACTGTGGTTTCTTTACTTTATTTTCGTTTAAAGGCTGCGCCTCATTTTTTGAAAAATAGGCTGCGATAAGTGTAGCTTAGTTTTTATAGGTGAAAACAAAGATATGAGACAGGCGATTATCTATCTTGGTTATTTGTAAGGATATGATAAATGAACGGAAAAAATCAGGATGTCGCAAGATAAATTGAGGTAAGTAGGGCTCATATTCTTGAGGCGATTTTGCAACCTTGTCCATGTCGGCTACCATGATACATGATGCATTTCGTGATAAGTTTGAAATACATTCTTCAAATAAGGTATGTGAAGGTGAGGTAATTGTGCTTGAAATGCAAGAGTCTACCTTGTTAGTTCCAGAAACAAGGAGTAAACTGTCTTCCATATGTGATGAAAGATTGTTTAAAGCGGTAAAGGTAGAAGCAATACATGAATCAGGTTCATGCATTTCTCCGCTTAAGTAAAACACTTCACTGTTCAGGTGGATATCAAATTCGCTCCAATGGGGAATGTTGCTTTCTTTTGTGAGTAAAGGAAGAGGGGCAGTGCGTCCGTATAAAGTCATAAAATTGGTTGACTTCGTACGGTGTATAGCTGTAAATATGGGATCTTGGCGCAGTGAAGTCTTGTCCTTTTGTGCGTCAATAACCTCTTCAATAAGGCGTTTCTGATAGCTGATGGCTAATAATCCCTCGTTGTTGTAGTATAATACGATGAATTTAGTGGGATTGACGGGATAAATTTCAATGGTTTTATCGCGGTATTTTTCTTTTTTGGGAATAAATTGACTTCCGGAGGAATTTCTTAGCGTTTCAATCAGTAGATCTTTCCCTTCTTTGCCCATCGAGAAGTAAACTACGGCATCATCGGGTTTGCCCGGCGAATGGAAACTGACCAGCATGTGATTGGTCTGTCCGTTTAGCCCATGGATGTTTGTGGGTGCGTATTGATTGAGCTTGTCAAGGATAGTTCCTGTAATTCCAGTTTGGTGGAGGGTGCCTAATTGTGAAGCATAGGCCATTTGAGTAAATTCGTTTAGAAAATAATCAGCATTGTCTGTCTCGAATACGCCTATACAGTTTTCGGGGATAAATGACAAGAAGTCAACATCATTCTTTTGGTCGTTGATGCTTAATTTAGCAAAGCTGTAAAGACCAATTCCTATGCCGAAAAGAATGACTGAAAGGATAACCCCCAATTTTGTAACTGTGCGTAACTTCATATTGAACTCTGTTTGATACAAAGATAGCAAAAACTTTTTAAATAAAACAAAAAAATCCTGCAAACTATTGCAGGATTTTAACAAATAGAATTCAATAAAAAGTTGGAAAGAGGGTGACTAGTGGGATTCGAACCCACGACATTCAGAACCACAATCTGACGCTCTAACCGACTGAACTATAGTCACCATGTTGGTATTTAGGTGAAATAAAAATAAGAGGGGGTGACTAGTGGGATTCGAACCCACGACATTCAGAACCACAATCTGACGCTCTAACCAACTGAACTATAGTCACCATGTTGGTCTTATTTTTAAATCGATTGCAAAGGTAGATATTTATTTTGAATATGCAAATAGTTTTGTTTATTTTCTTGTGAAAAAATATTCTTTTAGGTCTGATGAGTATTTTTTCATAAAACTTCTGGCTGTCCTTAAATACTTGTTTAAGTGATATATCTCATTGCTGTTCAGCGGGTTGGATTTAATCGATGCCGGATAAACCTGAAAATTTCGGTTGGAACTTAAACTGGAGCGCGAAGTCCATATAAAGGCATATTGGCATGATTGCAGCCGAGTTTTCTTCTCTACTTTTCGTAGAACCAGTTTTACGGCCAGTCCGCCGTCTGTTTGCGGTGCACTCATATTTGAAATGAAGTTTCCCAAGGAGTATGCTATTACATGCTGACTGGGTTTAAGAGAGTCTGCAGTAAGTTGGATGGGCTGGATGACGTGAGGGTGTGAACCTATAATATGATCTACGCCTAAGCGAAGCATCCATTGAGCTAGCTCCTTTTCTTCTTTACGGGGGTGTAAATGGTATTCTATCCCCCAGTGGATACAAGCAATGATAGCATCCGGTTTCATAAGCCGTGCTCTTAATATGTCTTTTCTGATTTGCTGTTTATCGATATAGTTGACAATGCTGGGAGGGCTTATCTTGATTCCATTAGTGCCGTATGTGTAATTCAGCAATGCGATGCGAAATCCCCTTTTCTCGATTAAAAGAGGATGTCGCTGTATGCGTTCTTTTTCACTTCTATAAGTTCCGGCATGGGCTATGTGTAGAGAGTCGAGCAGGTTAAGTGTACGTTCCATTCCGTGTCTTCCTCGGTCTAAGCAATGGTTGTTTGCTGTAGTTAGTATGTTGAATCCGGCTTTATGGATGGAATATAAAAATTCATCAGGTGCACTGAAACTCGGATAACCGGTATAAGGTTTTCCTCCAAAGGTAACCTCTAAATTGGCTATTGTTAAATCATTATTTTTTAATTCCGGTTTAATCAGTGTGAAGCAGTTGGAGTAATCGTAAGTCCCCTTTTCTGTTTGCGCAGCTTCAATTTGAGCTCGATGCTGCATTAAATCGCCGACAAATAAAAGCGAGAGTGTGTCTGCTTTTTGGGCGCCCCCGGGGAGGGTTCCAATGCAGAACAGCAAAAAAGAAATTATCCGAATGCAGTTTTTCCGGACTCCGGAGAAACTGCATTCGGATAAATATGTATGTATTATGGTATGATTCACGCGCTTATTGATAGATGGCTTTCTTTCCAGCCAGCAGGGTGTTTTTCATTAAAGAAACAATGGTCATAGGACCTACCCCTCCCGGGACAGGAGTAATGTAAGAGCATTTAGGAGCGACTTCATCAAATTTGACATCACCTGTCAGTTTGAATCCCGATTTTTTTGTTGCGTCGGGTACTCGTGTGGTGCCTACGTCGATGATTGCAGCTCCCTCTTTAACCATGTCGGCTGTAACAAAGTTCGGTTGACCCAAAGCAGCGATGATGATGTCGGCTTCCTGGCATTCTTTTATTAAATTTGTACTGCGGCTATGGCATACGGTAACAGTTGCATCTCCGGGATAAGCTTTTTGCATCATAAGTGCAGCCATGGGCTTTCCTACGATATTGCTACGTCCTAAAACCACGCATTTTTTTCCTTGTGTTTTTATTTCATAACGTTTTAATAATTCCAGAATGCCATTTGGCGTTGCTGAAACATAACATGGCAAACCAATAGACATTCTTCCCACGTTAATCGGATGGAACCCGTCGACATCTTTGCGGTAATCAATCGTCTCAATAACTTTTTGCTCGGAAATATGTTTGGGCAGGGGCAGCTGTACGATGAATCCGTCAATATCTTCATTTTGGTTTAACTCACGGACCTTGTTCAATAGTTCTTCTTCAGTTACATCGGCTTCATAGCGAATCAGGGTTGATTTGAAGCCACATACTTCGCATGCTTTCACTTTGGCAGCTACGTATGTTTCGCTTCCTCCGTCGTGTCCAACGAGGATGGCGGCCAAATGGGGCTGCTTTCCTCCTTTTGCAAGGATTTCAGCAACTTCGGCTGCGATTTCTTGCTTAACTTGTTCAGCAATTGCTTTTCCGTCAATTAATGTCATAACAGTTGTTTTTTATGAATCGGTTTCCTGCAAAAATAGAAAAAAAAAGGTTACGGGTAGGATTTTTCGTTGTTTTTATCGCTTTTATATCAGAATAAGTATATTCTTCGTGGCATTAGAGCGGTAATCTGCGAAAAACTATTACCTTTGTACCGTTTTTATAAGCTATGCAAAGAAAAAAGATAAACATATTATATGTTCTTGTTTTTACTCTTGTGATGCTTCCTTTTGTGAGTCCTTCAGCTTGGGCTCAGGATAAGGTTTTTACAGTGGTTATTGATGCTGGGCATGGAGGAAATGACCCTGGGGCTATAGGAAGAAAGGGTAGAGAGAAGAATATCAATTTGAATGTTGCGCTGAAGTTAGGAAGCTTGATACAGCAAAACTGTGCGGATACGAGAGTCGTTTATACTCGAAAAAAAGACGCTTTCGTGCCTTTGCATCGTCGTGCGGAAATCGCCAATGAGGCGAAGGCCGATTTGTTTATTTCTATTCACACCAATTCATTGGCATCGCGTAATAGTAGGGTAAGTGGAACAGAAACTTATACCTTGGGTCTTCACCGTACGGACGAAAATCTGGAAGTCGCAAAAAAAGAGAATGCGGTAATCTTGATTGAGGATGATTACAAGCAACGTTATGCTGGGTTTAACCCTAATTCATCGGAAAGTTATATTATTTTTGAATTCTTGCAGGACAAGAACATGGCGCAGAGTGTAAACTTTGCCCGTTTGGTACAAGGACAGTTTCGTGCTAATCATCGTATAGATAAGGGAGTGCATCAGGCAGGCTTTTTGGTTTTGCGTGAAACGTCTATGCCGAGTGTGTTGGTCGAACTGGGTTATATCACTAATCAGCAGGAAGAGGCCTTTTTGCTTTCAGAAAATGGAAGTTCTGTTTTGGCACAAAGTATTTATCGAGCTTTTTTAACGTATAAACAAAGTAAAGGGCGTGTTATGGCCTTGCCGGATAACGGAGGAAGAGATGCGGTTAAAACAGAGAATGCTGTAAATTCGGAAATGGAGAACTCTGAGTCTGACATAGTATCTTCTGAAAAGACTTCTTCCGGAAAAGCGCCTGCAAAACCTGAGAAAACTTCTGTAAAAACATCTTCTTCAAAGAGTCTTAGCCAGCCGGTATTTAAAATACAGATCTTGACTTCGGGGAAAGTACTTCCCAAAAACAGCCGTTTACTGAAAGGCTTGTCTCCTGTATCTTATTATAAAGAAGGGGGGATTATAAAATATACGTATGGTGAAGATACTGATTATAATAAAATATTGCGCCTGAAGCGTATGAGGGTAGATGCGAAATTTAAAGATGCCTTTATTATAGCTTTCCGGAATGGGGAGAAGATGAATGTTAATCAGGCAATTAAAGAGTTTAAGAAAAATAGAAAATAAAAACGATATGAAAAAAGAAGTAAAAATAGGTTTGGCGGGAATCGCGGCGCTCTTAATTCTTTTCTTTGGTATTAACTACCTGAAGGGTATTAATATGTTTAAATCTGAAAGCTATTATTATGCAGAGTTTACCAATGTGAATGGTCTGGCGAAATCCAGTCCCGTATTTGCCAATGGTTTTAAAGTGGGTGTAGTGCGTGATATTCAGTATAATTATCAGAAGCCGGGACATGTAGTAGTAGGGTTTGAAGTGGATCAAGTGATGCGTTTGCCTAAAAAAAGCAAGGCAGAACTGGTGACAGAAATGCTTGGAACCGTAAAGATGAATTTGCTGTTGCCCTATGAGGGAGAAGTGGAATATTGTCACCCGGGAGATACGCTTTGTGGGGTGGCCAATGAAGGCCTGCTGGGAGCTGCAGAAAAAGATATATTGCCCAAGGTGGAACAGATGATGCCTAAACTGGATTCGATATTGACTTCCTTGAATCAACTGCTTTCTACTCCTTCTTTAAAAAATACTTTGGATAATGCCGAAAAACTGACGGCTTCATTAAACGAAAGTGCTCGTCACTTGAATCGTTTGATGTCTGATGATATACCGCAACTTACGGGAAATGCTGTGCAGATAACCGAAAATCTCAAGGTGATAAGCGATAACTTGAAAACTGTGGATTATGCGGGTACTTTTGCTCGTGTTGACGCTACTTTGGAAAGCGTACAGGAACTTACTGCTAAGTTGAACCGGAAAGATAATTCTTTAGGATTGCTTCTGAATGACTCTTCATTATATGATGGTTTAAATGCTACAGCGGCCAATGCTGCTAGTTTGCTGAAAGATTTGCAGGAACATCCTAAGCGCTATGTTCACTTCTCTTTGTTTGGCAAAAAAGATAAAAAGACTGAATAAATATAAAGAGGCTTTTCCGGATAAGGCAATTCTGTCGGTTGCAAGAGGATGCTTTAGATGAAACGAAAGAGCGTTATATAGAATTTATCTAAATAATAAACTCGGCTTTTTGGCCTTTCCGGAAGATGTAAATGCTTTGAATACTAGTGATATAGTTAGAGGGAAGACTTTTTGTTTGAGTGATAGGGTGCGAGTTAAACGTTTGATAAATAGATTTTTATAAAAGAGTGCTTAGACTGTTTTTTATGAAAGTTTTAACATTTTTGTAACAATCTGTAAATCATTGTGTTAAACAAAAAATTAAAAAACAAAGAAAAAAGGGACTTGTTTTTGTAGAAATTCATTACGAACTTTGCAAACGTAGAAGTTTCGCTTTATTAATAACAACGTATGTATGATTGAAAATAATCAAGCCGTAACGTTGTGGAATCGTTGTCTCTCTTTTATTAGGGATAATGTGAAAAATGTAACGGCTTTCAAAACCTGGTTTGAGCCTATTGTTCCCTTGAAATATGAAGGGAAGGCATTGACTATCGGTGTTCCCAGTCCTTTCTTCTATGAATATCTGGAAGAGAAGTATGTGGGGTTGCTACGTGCGGCCATATACAAGGAAATTGGTGAGGGCACAGAGTTGATGTATTCCATTCTTACCGATAAGACAAACCATATAACTGTAAATGTAAAAGGGACTGAGCGCTCATCTGCTTTGCCCCAGTCTGCGCCTGTTCATAATGCGAATAAGGCTCCTAATCCTTTGCAGGCACCAGCTCCTCAGGACTTAGATCCGCATCTGAATCCTAACTATAATTTTGAAAACTTCATTAAAGGGAACAGCAATGAGTTTTCAAGAACGGTTGCTGAGACAGTGGCTCAGAATCCAGCACGTACATTCAACCCGTTGTTTATTTACGGTCCTTCCGGTGTAGGAAAGACACATCTTATTAATGCGATAGGTACACGCATTAAAGAACTTTATCCTGAGAAACGTGTGCTTTATGTTTCGGCACATTTATTTCAGGTACAATATACTGATTCGGTGCGTACGAATCACTTTAATGATTTTATCAGTTTTTATCAGACTATTGACGTTCTGATTATTGATGATATTCAAGAGTTTGCCGGTGTTACGAAAACGCAGAATACTTTCTTCCATATATTTAACCATCTGCATCAGAATGGTAAGCAGTTGATTTTAACTTCCGACCGTGCTCCGGTTATGTTGCAAGGGATGGAAGATCGTTTGCTTACCCGTTTTAAATGGGGGCTTGTAGCGGAACTTGAGAAGCCGGATGTGGAGTTGCGTAAGAATATTCTTCGCAATAAGATACGTCGTGATGGATTGACTATTCCGGAATCGGTAATCGGTTACATTGCTGAAAATGTGAATGAAAGCGTGCGCGAACTGGAGGGAATTGTCAATTCACTATTGGCTCAGTCTATTTTGCTCAAGCGTGATGTGAATCTGGAATTGGCACAGCGCATTGTTCAGAAGGCGGTACGTTGTGCTGAGGTGAAGCCAGTTACCGTGAACGATATCATAGAGAAAGTATGCGCGCATTATAAGATCGATGCAACCGTGATTCATACAAAGACCCGTAAACGTGAGGTGGTTCAGGTGCGTCAGGTTGCTATGTATCTGGCAAAGAAGCATACAGATACTTCTTCTTCAAAAATTGGTAAACTTATTGGCAATAAAGATCATGCTACGGTTTTGCATGCTTGTAAGATTGTGAAAGATCAGGTGGATGTTGATAAGGCATTTAAAGCGGAAATAGAAGAAATTGAAACAGGTTTAAGGGCAAGATGATTTTTTGCTCTTATGTGAGAAAATAAAAACTAAAAATCCCGGCTGCATATCTGCGGTCGGGATTTTTAGTTTAATGATTCTTTTTTAGAAATGAATATTTTTTTGTTTATCTAGCTTGATTACTTATTCTATCACTTCTTTCTTTATTCCATCTGCTGGTAATTCTTGGCAAGACCTCCTTCACTGGTTTCTTTGTATAATGAAGGTAAATCATGGCCTGTTTGTTTCATGACTTCTACTACTTTGTCGAATGAAACCCGGTGATGTCCATCGGTAAATGCCGAGTACAAATTGGCATCAAGTGCACGGGCAGCAGCATAGGCATTACGTTCGATACAAGGTATTTGAACGAGTCCGCATACGGGGTCGCATGTCATACCCAAGTGATGTTCCAGTCCCATTTCAGCTGCATACTCGATTTGTGCAGGGCTTCCTCCAAACAATTGGCTGGCAGCTGCTGAAGCCATGGAGCAGGCAACTCCAACTTCTGCTTGGCATCCAGCTTCTGCTCCTGAGATAGAAGCATTGTATTTAACGATGTTTCCCACCAGTCCGGCAGTTGCCAAAGCGCGAAGAATGCGTGCGTCACTGAAATCGCGGCTTTGCTGCAGGTGATAGAGTACAGCCGGAACCACAGCACAGGCTCCACATGTAGGAGCGGTAACGATTTTTCCTCCGGCAGCATTTTCTTCACTCACTGCAAGTGCATAAGCATAAAGCAGTCCGCGTGACTGAAGCGAATTTTTATAACCCTTAGAACGGATATAATAAGATGAAGCTTTGCGTCGCAGATGAAGCGGACCGGGTAATACTCCTTCTGCATCCAATCCGCGATGGATAGCAGCCTTCATGGTTTCCCATACTTCGGCAAGAAAGTCCCAAATTTCTGTACCTTCGCACTGCTCTACATATTCCCAGTAACTTCTTCCGGTATGTTCACACCAGTATAAAATCTGGCTCATGGTGCTCATGGTATATACTTCAGGCGTTTCCGTCCGGTCGTGTCCTTCTTCAGCCAAAGCTCCTCCACCCACACTGAAAACAGTCCATTCATCGGTGATATGTTTATTTCCATCCAGCGATTTAAAAGTCATTCCGTTAGGGTGGAATGGGAAGAAAATATGTGGTTTCCAAAGGATTTCAACAGGGGCATGGGGTTGCATTACATCGAGAATAGCCACGTCGGTCATGTGACCCTTTCCGGTAGCAGCAAGGCTTCCATAAAGAATAACCTGAAAAGAGGCAGCTTCTGGATGACGAGCAAGGAACTGTTCGGCGGCTTTACGTGGTCCCATGGTGTGGCTGCTTGAGGGGCCGGTGCCGATGCGGTAAAGTTCTTTTATTGATTTCATGATGGTGTATATAATGAGGTTATTTTAAATCGACAACAGTAATTCCGGCTCCTCCGAACTGTACGTGCTCATCTTGAAAATGGGCAACGCCCGGTACGGTGGCAAGATACTGACGTATAAGTGTGCGCAAGATGCCGGTTCCTGTTCCGTGGAGGATGCGCACCCGACTTGATCCCACCAGGATGGCATCGTCAATAAAGTAAGTCACTGCTTGTATGGCTTCATCTCCTCGCATACCTCGCACGTCAATGTCTTGTTTAAAATTCAGGCGTTTTTCGTACATCTGTTCTTGCGTTTCACTACTTACAAATGTAGCTTTTGCTATCGTATTGTTGGGCTTGGGGGCTTCAGCACGTTCCAGACGCTCGCTTTTGACGTTGGTTTTCATTAAGCCAAACATAACTACGGCATTTTTGCCATTTAGTTCCATGATTTGCCCTACACTGCTTTGTCCTTTGATGCGGACGTATTCCCCCTGTTGTAGAGGCGCCGGTTTAGGTGGAGCAACCGGGGTAGCGCCTGTTTTTTGCTGCTGAGATTTTTTTTCTTTTTTCCTTTCTTGCTTTTCACGCAGCTTTTCCATTTTCCGTGCGATTTTTTCTTCCACGGCAGCTTTTTCAATCAGCTCAATCTGCTGGCGGAAATCACTCAATTCTTGTCGGGCAGAACGGGTGCGTTCTTTTTCGGCTTGAGCTTCTTTAATCGAACGGATGGTGTTTTCAATTTTGGCGTTCGATTCGCGCAGTAAACGTTCGGCTTCCTCTTTAGCGTTTTTTAGAATTTCCTTACGGCTGCGTTCCAGCTCTTCTATTTCACGCTCATAGCGTAGGATGGTATCCTCCATTTGCTTTTCGCGTTTGCGGATGTTCTGTCGCTTGGTTTCCCAATAGCGTTTGTCGCGTACAATATCCTGCAGATATTTGTCACTTTGGATATATTCGCTTCCCACAATTTCAGATGCATCGGCAATAACGTCTTCCGGAAGTCCGATTTTTCGGGCGATTTCTACGGCAAACGAACTGCCAGGATTTCCAATCTGTAACTGGAACAAAGCTCGCATTTCGTGGCGGTCATACAACATGGCTCCATTGATAACTCCCTCATGGTTCTCAGCAAAATGCTTGAGGTTTTGATAGTGCGTAGTAATTACTCCGAATGTCTTTTTTGCATTGAAGCGTTTCAGTACAGCTTCGGCAATGGCACCTCCGATTTGCGGTTCTGTGCCTCCTCCGAATTCATCGATAAGGATGAGGCTGGCAGGGTCGCAAAACTTCATCATCATTTTCATGTTAGTAAGGTGAGATGAGTAGGTACTCAAATCATCTTCAATGCTTTGTTCGTCGCCGATATCAATAAAAATATGGTTGAAAACTCCGGCATGACTCCGTTCATTCATGGGAACAAGCAACCCGCATTGCAACATGTACTGTAGCAATCCGACTGTTTTCAAGCAAACGGATTTACCTCCGGCATTCGGACCGGAAATAAGCAGGATGCGCTGTTGAGGGGTCAGTTCGATGTCAAGCGGAATGACTTTCTTGTCGTGTTTGGCAAGTGAAATCTGCAAAAGAGGGTGAATGGCTTCAAACCAGTCAATGATTTGCCGGTTTTCAAAAGCAGGTTTAGTTCCCTTGATATCCAGACAGAATAAAGCTTTAGCACGGATAAAATCAATTTCGGCAAGGAATTCATAAGACTGGAGAATTTCAGGGATTTGCGGGCGGACCGTGGCTGAAAATTCGGTTAAGATGCGAATGATTTCGCGACGTTCTTCACCTTCCAGTTCCCGAATACGGTTATTGGCTTCTACCACTTCAGCAGGCTCGATAAATACCGTTTTTCCTGTAGCCGATTCGTCGTGGACGATTCCCCGGATTTTACGTTTCATACCCGGAGCAATAGGGATAACCAGACGTCCGTCGCGCATCGTAGGAGTAACATCTTTATCTACATAGCCTTCCGATTGCGCTGAGCGCAAGATGGAGTTTAAGCTGCGTGAAATGCTTCCGGTAGTAGCCGAGAGTTCACGACGGATACGGAGTAGTTCGGCTGAAGCATTATCTTTTATTTTTCCGAATTTATCAAGTATGTTATTGATACGAGTGATGAGTTGCGGGAATACACAGATATCAGTAGCCAGTTCACGCAGAGCAGGATAGGGCGTGTCGGTTTCTTCTTCTTCTTCTGTAATTTGTAGAAAGCGGACAATGTTATGGATGGTTTCCAAAGAACGGCGCAAGTCGAAAAGTTCTGATTCATCCATATACATCCCCTCAATCCGTATTCGCTTAAGCGAGGAGCGTACATCAAAGAAATACTGGTCGGGGAAAGCATCCTCTTCCTGAATAATGCGGATAAACTCGTTTACCTCCTCCAATCGGCGGTTGATGTAGGTGAAATCATCGGAAAATGACATGTCGCTGACACGTTCTTCTCCTAATGTACTCAGGCATTTTCCGGTGATTAACTGTCGAATTTGCGAAAAGCCTATTTTCTGCTCAAAGTTTTGAGGATATATCATAGTGTAAAATTACAAAATCCTTTTATTAATAATGTATTAATCTGTCTTTTCTGGCTGCAAAGGTACGAAGATGAAAAAAAATAATCAAAAAAAGTGGTCAAATATTTGTAGGTTTAAAAATAATGCGTACCTTTGCACCGCTTTCGAAAAGAAAGTGTTTCTCGAAAAGAAACCTGGAGAGGTGGCAGAGTGGTCGATTGCGGCGGTCTTGAAAACCGTTGTACTGCGAGGTACCGGGGGTTCGAATCCCTCCCTCTCCGCTGAATAGTCAATCTAAGACAAGTCCCGTAAAAGTTAATTTTGCGGGACTTTTTCTATTTATCCGGTAGGCAACTGAAAAATTCGCAAAAAATGGGTCAGCGGATTTTCCCGGTTGGTAAGCTTTCTTTTAAGCATATGGGCTTCTGGTAGATGGTGTATCGATGTCGAAATAACAGCTTTGTTTTTATGCTTCTGTGGCGGCAAAGCCGTTTTTCGAGAAACGAGGATACAAGGTTATCAGAAAGCAAGAAGTAGAAAGGCGAGACGTTTTTCTGTATACCTATTTCATGCAGAAGTTTTTGTAAATATGGAAGGTAGCAAGTCAATATATTGTTTTGCTGTCAGTGTACAATATTGATTTTTCTTGTATCTTTGCGACCTGTTTCATGTAAAGTAAGCATTATGAATAATTTAAAAGGTTTCGCCTTTGGTATTTTGACTTCCGCAACGTTTGGGTTAATCCCCTTGTTTACGCTTCCTCTGATGGCAAAAGGGATGCAGTTTGATTCTATTTTGTTTTATCGTTTTCTGTTTGCTGCATTGGCTTTGACAGGGGTGATGATGGTTAAGAAAGAACCGTTTAAAGTAGAAAAGAGAGAGATACCCGTATTGATTCTGCTGGGCTTTTTTTATACAGCATCTGCCATGTTCCTTTTCTGGGGATATAACTTTATGTCGGCAGGAATCGCCACGACTTTACATTTTACCTATCCGGTATTCGTAACATTGATAATGTTGCTGGTATTCCGCGAAAGAACCTCTTGGATTATATTGACTGCTATAGCTATGGCCATATTGGGGGTAGCACGTCTTTCTATTGATGAGGGCGAAATACGATTAAGCGCATGGGGTGTTTTTATCGTATTGCTTTCTGCATTGGGTTATGCACTTTATATTTCTACCGTAAACAAGTCGAGGGTAAAGGGGATGACAGGCCGTAAACTGACATTTTATGTTTTTGTGGTCAGCACCATTTTGTTTGCCATTAAGGCTGGTACGAACGAAGGAATACAGGCGATTCCCGATTGGGCTTCTTTGGCTAATTTGATTTTGCTGGCGGTGGTGCCTACGGTTATATCCAATATCACTCTTGTACTTGCCGTTCACCATATTGGCGGAACACTTACTTCGGTACTGGGAGCAGTAGAGCCTATTACTGCTGTATGTGTGGGCGTATGGGTGTTTCATGAGCCCTTTACCCCCAATTTAGCTGCAGGAATATTGCTTATTATTATTGCCGTTACATTGATTATCCTTTCCAAATCAATCCAAGATGCTTTGAAGAAAATATATCAAAAAGTTGCTCATGTGCATGTGCGGAGGTAAGTCTAACAGATTAAACCGTGGCAAGCAGTGAGTCACAAATCAGTATTTTGTTCTCATTATTTAAAAATAACAGATATCGGATTTGATATTTGAGGGTAAATCTTTACCTTTGTCTTCATAAAATTAGTGACTTATGCGATACACAAAGTTTTTTTGCTTCTTGTTGATGGCAACAATAGCTGTTTCCGTATGTGGAAAGCAGCCGAAAGATAAAAACAAGTATGGAGTTTATTTGGCAGGAGTTTCAGCTTCGTTTGCCGATTCGCTTGTTTTCTTTACCGATATTCAATATTTAGACAGTGCGGCTGTTGATGATAAAGGCTTTTTGGTAAGTCGTTCGTCATACAGTTTTCAGTTGAAAGATTATTTGGAACAGAAACAGGGGGAGAAAAACCGCACCTGCTTTATGTTTTTCAACCGCAAGAAAGGAAAACTGGAAAAGGAAATTCAGAAGCTGAAAGAAAAATATGCCAAAGGAAAAACTTTGGTAATCCGTAGCGTGGATACCGATTTCAAATTTGAAAAACCTGAATTTTAGGCTTTATGAAGCGGGCTGCCTATTTTTTGCTGTGTGCATTTTTGCTTGCAGCTTGTTCGAATGAAATCCCTGAAAAGAGAATTATTGAGCGAAGTGGGCGTACGGTTTTGGCTTACTTGGTGGCTAATAATAATTTAGATGATGAATTAAAAGCAAATGTTACATGGATGTACGAGGCATTGGCTTCGATGAAAGATTCATGTACATTGCTGGTTTATTATCGTCCTCCTGTTTCAGATAAAGTAATAGAAAAACCGGTATTGATGGAGTTTCTTTGCAATGGTGAGGGCTCGATTAATGGAAGGAAAGCACTATTAGGAAAGGAACTGACTTTTGAATATGTTTATCAGCAATCTCATATAGTTAGAGAATATGATGAAAAAGACTACCGGTCAGTCGATCCTTTGGTTATGAGGCAGGTCTTTAGAGATATGCAGGATGTTGCCCCTTCAGATAGTTATGGATTGATTTTTGGTTCTCATGCATCGGGATGGTTGCCTGCAAATAAGACGATTAACTCAAAGGCTTTCGGGGATGATGGGGGGTATAATATTAATATTCCGGAATTGTCAGAAGCTATTCGGAGTGGCTTTTCTAAATCGTTGGATTTTATTCTTTTCGATGCCTGTATGATGGGTACGGCAGAGGTCTGTTACGAACTGAAAGATGTAACGCATTATTGCATAGCTTCGGTAATGGAGACTCCTGCGGATGGCTTTCCTTATGATATGCTTCTCGGAGATTTATATGCAAGTCGGATTGATTTCAATGCAGTTTGTAATAAATTTATAGCGTTTAACAAGACTGAAGGTACATGGGGGACGTGTGCGTCTATAGATTGTTCCATGATGGAAGAACTTGCAGCGGTTGTAAAAGCGGAACTTGTAAAGAACTCGGATTTGCTCAACGGGTTCGATTATACTGAGGTAAAGCAATATGGACTTCGTGGTGAAATCGACTATACTTATTTTTCATTTGACCTTGCTGACTTTTTCTGTCAGTTTAATGGAGGACAAATTCCTTCAGCTATTCAGTCTGCTTTAGATAAGGTTGTAGTAGCAAAAGACTGTATTCCTGATGGCTATTATCCTGTGGATGAAACCCGTTTCTGCGGTATCGGTATGTATTATCCGAAATTGGAGAAATCATGGAATCCTTATTATAAGGCATCCATATCCTGGTATCAGGCGGTGGGATGGGAGCAAGTGATAAATTAAGGATTGATTTTATCAGATGAATAACTACTTTGGGTACGTAAGTGGATTTATGTGATTTTTTATTGAACGTTTTTAAGAAAAAGTAGTTATGTGGAATTTATTCAAAGAACTTAAGCGGAAAGACCACCAGCGCTATTTAGGTGGTCTGGATATCTTTAAATATATCGGTCCGGGGCTGTTGGTTACGGTAGGCTTTATTGATCCAGGTAACTGGGCTTCCAACTTTGCAGCCGGCTCCGACTTCGGCTATACTTTACTGTGGGTAGTTACGCTTTCCACGGTCATGCTCATAGTATTGCAGCATAATGTAGCTCATCTGGGAATCGTAACCGGATTATGTTTGAGTGAGGCTGCCACCCGCTATACGCCGAAATGGGTTTCCCGTCCTGTATTAGGAAGCGCTGTCTTAGCTTCCATTTCAACCTCATTGGCAGAGATATTGGGAGGAGCCATAGCGTTGGAAATGCTTTTCGATATTCCAATTATTCTTGGGGCGATATTAACCACTTTATTGGTGATTATCATGCTTTTCACCAATTCATATAAGCGTATTGAGCGTGCCATTATTACTTTTGTTTCAGTTATCGGTCTGTCTTTTCTTTATGAACTTTTTCTGGTAGAGATTGACTGGGGGTTAGCTGCACATTCTTGGGTAACCCCATCTATTCCAGAGGGAAGTATGCTTATCATCATGAGTGTATTGGGGGCAGTTGTTATGCCTCATAATTTGTTTCTCCATTCAGAAGTAGTACAAAGCCGTGAATACAATAAAGGCGATGAATCCTCCATACGCAAGCTGCTTAAATATGAATTTTACGATACGCTGTTTTCTATGGGAGTGGGATGGGCCATCAACAGTGCGATGATTTTGCTGGCAGCTTCGACCTTTTTTGTAAACCACACTCCTGTAGAAGAACTTCAGCAGGCAAAATCTTTGCTCGATCCTTTATTGGGAAGTCAGGCCGGAACCATCTTTGCACTGGCGTTGCTTATGGCGGGCATCTCTTCTACTGTAACCAGCGGGATGGCTGCCGGGTCTATCTTTGCCGGGATTTTCGGAGAGTCGTATCACATTAAGGATATTCATTCAAGAGTGGGCGTACTCTTGTCTTTGGGCGTAGCATTGATACTTATCCTGTTTATCAGTAATCCGTTTCAAGGATTGATAATCTCGCAAATGATATTGAGTATACAGTTGCCTTTTACTGTTTTCTTGCAGGTAGGTTTGACTTCATCCACTAAAGTGATGGGAAAATATGCAAATTCTCGTTGGAGTTCTTTTGTACTTTACGTTATTGCTGCCATTGTATCGGTACTGAACATTATGTTATTGTTTAGCTGATGAGTCAATCTGTTATTTCTCTGTCATTTTTAACCCTGAAAATTAGGATGGAAAGAGAATAGTATGGAACTTTGCATAATCAATTAATTGAGAATAGAATGAATACAACGAAAACTATAGCAGCTCTTTTTGATTTTGATGGAGTTGTGATGGATACCGAAGCGCAGTATAGCATTTTCTGGAATAACGTAGGGAAGAACTATTTTCCGGAATATGAAGAGTTCGGTCGTATGATTAAAGGGCAGACCTTGACTCAGATTTACGGGAAGTATTTCCAGGGAATGGAAAAAGAGCAGGCTCAGATAACGGAGGCTTTAAACCGTTTTGAAAACGAGATGACTTATGAGTATGTTCCCGGAGTGGTTCGTTTTATGCATGAATTGCGTGAGAAAGGAGTAAAAATTGCTATCGTTACCAGTTCGAATGAAAAGAAGATGGCAAATGTGCATGCGGCTCATTCGGAGTTGCAAGCGATGGTCGATCGGATTTTGACAGCCGAGATGTTTGCTCATTCCAAGCCGGCTCCCGACTGTTTCCTGTTGGGGGCAGAAGTGTTTGGCACCCACCCGGAAAACTGTGTGGTATTTGAAGATTCTTTCCACGGTCTGCAAGCAGGTAATGCGGCAGGAATGACAGTTGTAGGGTTATCGACCACGAATCCGGAAGATGCGATTCGCGACAAATGCGTTCGGGTGATTCCTGATTTTGAGTCATTTTCGTATGCCGATATGATGGAGTTGCTTTTGGTTAAAGGAATGTAGCAGTTTGCTAAACTCATGTAAATCGACTAATTTTACCAAGTTTTTAATAAATCAGAATAAAATTATGGCAGGATATTTAACGGGCGATGCCCGTAAGGTGACTACTCACCGTTTGATAGAAATGAAGCAGCGTGGAGAAAAAATATCGATGTTGACTTCTTATGATTATACGATGGCACAAATCGTTGATGGAGCCGGAGTAGATATTATATTGGTAGGCGACTCAGCTTCAAATGTCATGGCTGGTAATGTTACTACGCTTCCGATTACTGTTGATCAGATGATTTATCACGGTAAATCGGTGATGCGTGGTGTAAAGCGTGCATTGGTCGTTGTAGACATGCCTTTTGGTTCTTACCAGGCCGATCCTTTCGACGGAGTGCGTAACGCCATCCGTATGATGAAAGAAACAGGAGCCGATGCGTTAAAGCTGGAAGGTGGGGAAGAGGTGATTGATGTAATCCGCCGCATTATAGGCGCAGGAATGCCGGTAATGGGACATTTAGGACTCATGCCTCAGTCTATTAATAAATATGGTACTTATGCGGTGCGTGCTAAAGAAGATGCAGAGGCGGAAAAACTGATTCGTGATGCTCATTTGCTGGAAGAAGCTGGTTGCTTTGCTTTGGTGCTTGAAAAGATTCCGGCAGCCTTGGCTGAACGAGTTTCTCGCGAAGTAAATATTCCGGTTATTGGAATCGGTGCTGGTGGAGCTGTTGACGGGCAGGTATTGGTGGTTACCGATATGTTGGGTATGACGCAGGGCTTCAGTCCTAAGTTTTTGCGCCGTTATGCAGACCTTCACAGTGTGATGACCGACGCGATTGGTAATTACGTTACCGATGTGAAGTCGGGCGATTTTCCTAATGAAACAGAACAGTACTAAACTCAAAAACTTAAAAGATATGGCAGACGACAAAAAAATTATCTTTTCAATGGTTGGAGTGAGCAAGTCATTCCAAAACAACAAGCAGGTATTGAAAGACATCTACCTTTCTTTTTTCTATGGTGCTAAAATCGGTATCATCGGTTTAAACGGTTCGGGTAAATCAACCTTGATGAAGATTATTGCAGGCTTAGATAAAAGCTATCAGGGTGAAGTGGTCTTTTCTCCCGGTTATTCTGTAGGATATTTGGCACAGGAACCACAACTGGATGATACAAAAACAGTAAAAGAAGTGGTGATGGAAGGTGTACAGCAGATTGTTGATACACTTGCTGAGTATGAAGAAATCAACAACAAGTTCGGCTTGCCGGAGTATTATGAAGACCCGGAAAAGATGGATGCGCTTTTTGCCCGTCAGGCTGAACTGCAGGATATGATTGATGCGACAGATGCATGGAACTTGGACAGCAAGCTGGAGCGTGCGATGGATGCGCTGCGATGCCCGCCCGAAGATCAGTTGGTTAAAAACTTGTCGGGAGGTGAGCGCCGTCGTGTAGCTCTATGCCGTTTGTTGCTTCAGAAGCCAGACATCCTCTTGCTCGATGAGCCGACCAACCACCTTGATGCAGAAAGTATCGACTGGCTGGAACAGCATTTGCAGCAGTATGAAGGAACGGTTATTGCCGTTACTCACGACCGTTATTTCTTGGATCATGTGGCTGGCTGGATTTTGGAACTCGACCGTGGTGAAGGTATTCCTTGGAAGGGAAATTACTCAAGTTGGTTGGAGCAGAAAACCAAGCGTATGGAAATGGAAGAAAAAACAGCCAGCAAGCGCCGCAAGACCCTGGAACGTGAGTTGGAGTGGGTGCGTATGGCTCCTAAGGCTCGTCAGGCTAAAGGTAAGGCTCGTTTGAATTCATACGACAAGTTGCTGAATGAGGATGTGAAAGAAAAAGAAGAAAAACTCGAAATCTTCATTCCGAACGGTCCGCGTCTGGGTAATAAGGTCATTGAAGCGAAGCATGTGGCAAAAGCTTATGGTGACAAACTGTTGTTTGATGACTTGAATTTCATGCTTCCTCCAAACGGTATTGTGGGGGTAATCGGTCCGAATGGTGCCGGTAAAACCACTTTGTTCCGTTTGATTATGGGATTGGAAACCGCTGATAAGGGTGAATTCGAAGTAGGTGAGACTGTAAAAGTGGCTTACGTAGATCAGCAGCATAAAGATATTGACCCGAACAAATCTGTTTATCAGGTTATCAGTGGAGGCAATGATTTAATCCGGATGGGAAACCGCGATGTTAATGCGCGTGCTTATCTGAGTCGCTTCAACTTTGCCGGAGCAGATCAGGAGAAACTTTGCGGTATGCTTTCGGGTGGTGAGCGTAACCGTCTGCACTTGGCTATGGCTTTGAAGGAAGAAGGAAACGTATTGTTGCTCGACGAGCCGACCAATGATATTGACGTAAATACACTGCGTGCGTTGGAAGAAGGTTTGGAAGACTTTGCCGGATGTGCCGTAGTAATCAGTCACGACCGTTGGTTCCTCGACCGTATCTGTACCCATATTCTTGCTTTTGAGGGTAACAGTGAAGTGTTCTACTTTGAAGGTTCTTATACCGAATATGAAGAAAATAAGATGAAGCGTTTGGGCAATGTAGAGCCGAAGCGTGTACGTTACCGCAAGTTAATGGAAGACTAAGCTCCAGAAGTCCGGTTGAACAAAAAAGGGGTGCATCATCAAAATGAGTGATGCACCTCTTTTTTATGCTGTTCTGTCTTTTCCACATACAGACCATGGTGAGTCGGTATGTGGTTCAGTGAACTTATTTGTTGTTTTTCAGTAAGTCTCTTATTTCCGTAAGTAGCTGGATGTCAGCCGGAGGAGCAGCCGGTGCTTTAGGAGCTTCTTCTTTCTTCTTGCTTAGCGCATTAACTCCTTTGACAAGTAAAAAAACAGCGAAAGTAATTTCTGACCATGATTCATGTGGTATTATCGCTGATTTTCTACTTCGTGATGAGCATATTTCTTACCTCTTCCAAAGAGCCGTCTGTCTTTTCGGGTGTGATGTGAAGTAAATGAGCCAATAGGGAATAGATGGATACATTGTGAAACTTGGGAGCTTCGTATCCTTTTTTGAAATCCGGTCCCCATGCCCGGAACATCACTTGCATGTCATCATAAGTTGGGTCAAATCCGTGTGCACCGGGAAGTGTGGTTTTACCTTCTTCTACTAACCATCCCAAATCGGGCAATACGATGATGTCGCCTACACGCGGGTTTGTGCCATAATTCAGATAAGAGGGAATCTCTTCTCTCTTCCATACGCGTACATGATTCAAGTCTTTCAGTGCGTGATAAACAGAATCGCGAAATTGCGGTTGAGTATAAATCTGTGCCGGAAGATTTCCGTCAATCAGGGTATACCACTCTTCTTTTAGCAGGTGTTTGATTGGAACAAAGCGGTCGGCACTGACAGTAGCCATTCCGTGGTCGGAGGTGACAATAAGATTAATCTCCTTGGCGAACGGCAAACTTTGTAGTCCTTCCCATAGGAAATTCATTAGCGCATCGAGGCGGATAACGCATTGGCGAGTCTCCTGACTAAACGGGCTGTAGGTATGTCCGTATGTATCTGAATCTTCAAAATAAAGCATGATTAACTGAGGACGTTCTTCTTCCGGAAGACGGAGCATGCGCAATACTTCTGCCACCCGTTCCGTTTGTGAGAGTCGGGGCTTCTTGTCATACACATGGTAGTAAGTGGGATGCTGTTCCTTTACGGCAATATCCGAGCCTACCCAATATACGTTTCCAGTTTTTATACCTTGTTTCTGTGCGGTGACCCAAATGGGCTCGCCTCCATAGTAAGAAGCGTCATTTCGGGTTGCGGGTTTATTCATCTTGTAGACCTCCTTTCGTTCGGGGTCCCAAAATGAGTTGGCTACAATACCGTGGTGGTCGGGAACCAGTCCGGTAGCCATGGTATAATGATTCGGAAAGGTTTTGGAAGGGAAGGAGGGAATCATGGTAGCCTTTACGCCTTCCCGTGCCATTTGGTCAAAGAAAGGAGTTTCGTACATTTGCGGGTAATCCCAACGGAATCCATCGAGCGAGACAATGACTGTATAATGCTTTTCTGCCTGGGCGAAGAGGCAAATACACCACAGAATGCATAAGATGATTTGTTTTTTCATAACGATGTGTGATTGGGTATGAACAATAAAGGTGCATTGCCGTGTGGGGCAATACACCTTTATATATGATAGGATTAAATTCTCATTAGAAAGTAAGTCTTACACCCACCTGACAGTGCCAGCGTGAGCCGATGTCACTCTTCTTGATTTCAGCTTTGTTATATGAGTAATAAGCTTTTCCGTCTTTGAAGTATTCCAAAGTAACCGGTGACAAGTTGAATGCAGAATCGTAGCTTGCTCCCCATTTCTTGTTCAGCATGTTGGCAAAGTTGATGATGTCAACAGTGAATTCCAGTTTACCTACGCCCTGTACATTGTAAATATGCTGTGCTAAGTGCAAGTCAATCTGGTGTTCCCATTTGCTCAAGTTCGAGTTGCGTTCAGCAAACTGACCTCTATGGTTCTTAGCGTAGCTATCGTTTTCAAGCCACTGTTTGAAAGCAGCACGGCTTTCTTCTGCTGTCATTTTCAAAGGTTCACCATCATAGTTTACACTAGTAAAGAGCATTTGATCCAATTCTTTTTCAGTCGGTATATACAGCAGAGAGTTGCCTTTTTGTCCGTCACCATTGAAGTCAGATTTTTCGTTCATCGTCAAACTGTAGCGGCTTCCAGAGAATCCATTATAGATAACAGCGATGGTGGTGCTGGTCCATCCGTTCCAGTACTTCGGACTGTTATAAGAAGCCTGAAGCATTACGCGGTGAGGAACGTCAAACTTAGAGAAACCAAGTTCATTTTTTGAGTTGGTATCTACGGAGTAGTTATATTTCCAGTTTGAGTAAGCTACTGAGCTGGTACCGTCATTTACAGATTTTGCATGTCCGAAAGTATAAGAAGCCGACAGGTCAAGACCGAAGTTGAATTTCTTTTCCAACAAAGCAGACAAGGCATACGTATATCCCTTGTTGGTATTTCTCAGATTGATGATACTATAATAGTCACTTTTCCCTTTGCTGTAGAAAGGTGCAGCAGAAGCCTCTACGCCTGGAATAACATATGACTTTTCTCCGTTGTTAGTCAGTGCTAAGTTTTCAAAGAACACATTGTTCATGGTCTTTGAATATACTCCTTCCAAGGTCAATTTTACGTCACCCGGCAACATTTGCTCAACAGCCAAGTTCGCGCGGAATACTTGCGGATATTTGAAGTCTTTGTCAATGGTTACAATATCTGGTTTCAATGCACCATTTGATGAATTGGCTGCCGCCATCGGATCTTTGGCATATTGACCCAAAGAAGGAGCAGTGTGTGTGTGGTTTTTGTTTACTTTTGGTTCGATGGTCGTACCTTTGCTTTCCATGCCGGTATTTGTGAAAGCGTTTGATAACCATACAAAAGGCACACGTCCGGTAAAGATGCCCAAGCCACCGCGAACCAAGGTCTTGTGCGAATCGTTGGTGTACCAGCGGAAGCCTACACGTGGTGAGAACAGAACTTTAGCACTTGGGTTTTCTCCTACGCGAGCATCAAATCCTTGTTGAGCTGCGTATTCATTAAATTTAGGATTTTCGGTTGGGTCATTGAATACCACCGGAATATCGATACGCAAACCATAAGTCAGGTTGAAGTTGGTAGTTACATCCCATTTATCTTGTGCATAGAAACCGAACTGACCTGATTTCATAGCTGGAGCCCACTGAGTGTCGCCACCTGTTAATTCAGGGTCAGTGTACTTATAAGAATACTTATAAGGCTGGTCATTAAGGAATCTGTTTAAGTCATCATAGTACCAAGAACCGTTTACAGCCTGAATGAACAAGTTCTTCATGCGGTAAATTTCATTGTGTGTACCGAAGGTCAAGGTATGATTGCCCAAGTACCAAGACAAGTTGTCTTCGAAGGTATAAATATCTTGATCCAGATAGTTAGCTCCTGATGAATATTCTGTACCGATGTTAACAGTGTTCGTTGTTTTTTGATCTCCACCTAAGATGTTATCAATTTGTACAGTAGGACCTTGGTAAGCAACATCACGGTGGTCGCGGATGAAGCTGGCAGAAGCACGCAATTCATTATACAGATTCTGTCCCAAGTGAGAAGTCAATTCGGCTACGATGGCATTGGTCTTGTTGTTCATGCGGTAGCCACTGTTTCCGAAAGTATAAGTAGATGACTTCAAGCCAGAGTTGTCATCGTATGAATTGTTGTGCTGGTAACGCAAAGCCAACTTGTGATCTTTGTTGATGTTCCAGTCGATACGAGCCAACAAACCGAATGATTTGCTTTCTACATCACGCTGGTTATAAACTTCATCGAAGCCAGTCAGCTTCTTGTATTGGTCAGCAATCTGTTTAGCTACATCGTTGGTAATATAGCTGTCGGTATAGCCCGGGTAGATGCTTGAAGGATAAGATTCCTTTTTCGCTTCTGCGCTGACAAAGTAGAACAATTTATCTTTGATGATGGCACCACCCAATGTTCCACCGAAGGTACGGGTATACTGCTGGTTCAGCGGTGACTTTTCATAGCCGCGCACTGCACTGTACTTTCCGTACATGTTGTGGTTGTTGAAGTAAGTGTAAGCCGAACCGTGAGTAGTGTTGGTTCCCTGCTTGGTAATGGCGTTGATACCACCGCCGGTAAATCCGCTCTGGCGTACGTCGAACGGAGCCACTACCACCTGGATTTCCTGGATTGCATCCATAGAAATAGGGTTGGCACCTGTCTGACCGCCGTTTGTTCCTGAAGCAGAAAGACCGAATACGTCGTTACTTACCGTACCGTCAATCTGGAAACTGTTGTAACGGTTGTTAGAGCCGGCAAACGTAATACCTCCGTTCTTAGAAGGCATAGCCATTGGCATGTTCTTCACAATGTCGTACACGTTACGGTCGACTGTCGGAGTGCTTTCAATTTTTTGAGTGGAGAAGTTGTGAGCTGCTCCTGCGCTTGTCTTAGCGTCTGCTACAACTACCACTTCATCCAGAAGTTCAGAGCTGGGGTGCATGGATGCGTTCAGTGCAAAAGTATTACCCAGTTCGAGCGAAATTCCTGTATAAGCCGATGTTTTGTAGCCTACATAAGAAATCTCAATTTTGTACGGTCCTCCTGTACGCATACCTTGAATGGTGTAACGTCCGTCGACGTTAGTTACTGCACCGTAAAGGGTTCCCGAGGGTTCATGGATTGCTACCACTGTAGCACCGATGACTGGTTCATTCATTTCGTCTATAACCTTTCCGCTTACAGCAGATGTTGTTACTTGGGCGCTAACACTCAAAGCCAGTGTTGAAGCCAGCGCAGTCAACAAGATTTTAGATTGATTTGCCATAAAAAATTGATTAAAAAAATATATTGCTTTTATCTCTTTCTATTATGCAAAGCGTATAATTTCAGTCAGCCTGTTTTAGTTTGTTGTTCTTGTTTTTATAAATATATACGCAAAATTAATAAAAATTTTGATTACATGTGTACTTGTGAGTGCTTTTAACAATAAATCAGCAGAGATTCATGCTTTTGAAGCGATGGTGAAACTCATTTGAAACAGTTTTTCTCTGTTTTTCCTATATATGTTATGCAATATGTATATTAGATGGTATAGTTAGATAATGTAGTCTGGTTTTATAATTTTGTTTTTAAGAATGCAGGGGAACAGTAAAGCAGACTGGCTGGTAACAACAATGGCTTGACTCGTTGAGAACTTATAAGCCTTAGGTGAAATAAATTGGTTTTCTGCTTTCTGAAAAGTTGGTTTTTGCGGAATAAATCTGTAAACAGAAGCTCTGTTTATATAAACAGAACCTTTGGTTGTAAAAACAAAGCCTTTGTTTGTACAGCCATAAGCTCTGTTTTGAGTTTGCGCAAGGGGAAGTTGGTTTTTCAGTCCGTTCGGAAAAAGTTTTCTATCGCTTTCAAGCCCGTTTTATTCAGTAGGGTGGAGTGGAACAGATGACAGCTTTGAGTAGGAAGGTCAGATTTCAGAGGAATTTCTTTCCGGTCAGGAAAGCGAGCGGGTAAATCTGACAAAAAGAAACACCGCATCATGAAAGCCTATATAGCTTTATGATGCGGTGCTTTAGTGTATTTGGTATGAATCGTTTGAATTACTTCAAGCGGGCTAATGTTTCTTTGATGCGGCGCATTGCTTCAACAATGTTTTCGTCAGAAGTGGCATAACTCATGCGGATGCATTCAGGAGCTCCGAATGAAGTTCCGCCTACGCAAGCCACATGACCCACTTCAAGCAGGTACATCGCCAGGTCGTCGGCATTGGCAATTACTCTGTCACCATCTTTCTTGCCGAAGAAAGAGTCGCATTTCGGGAACAGGTAAAACGCTCCTTGCGGGAAGTTTACTTCGAATCCCGGAATTTCTTTTGCCAGTTTCACAATGAGGTCGCGGCGGCGTTCGAAAGCCTTGCGCATTTCTTCCACGGGTTCTTGGGTTCCGGTATAAGCAGCTTCGGCAGCTTTTTGTGAAACAGAGCAGGGACCTGAGGTATATTGTCCTTGAAGTTTATTGATTCCTTTGACTACCCATTCCGGACCGGCAACGAAACCGATACGCCATCCGGTCATGGCATACGCTTTTGATACACCGTTTACGATGACAACGCGGTCTCTTATTTCTGCGAACTGGGCAATGCTCTGGTGCTTTCCGATATAGTTGATGTGTTCGTAGATTTCATCAGCCACCACAAATACGCGTTCATGTTTTGCTAAAACCGCAGCCAGACCAGCCAATTCTTCTTGTGAATAAACAGAACCGGTAGGATTCGACGGAGAGCAGAGAATCAAGACACGAGTCTTAGGGGTGATGGCAGCCTCAAGCTGTGCAGGGGTAATCTTGAAATCTTGCTCAATGCCCGCGCGTACGATAACAGGAGTTCCTTCTGCCAATTTAACCATTTCCGGGTAGCTAACCCAGTAGGGAGCAGGAACAATAACTTCATCGCCTTTGTTTACCAAAGCCATGATGGTATTACAAACCGACTGTTTGGCACCGTTTGCGCAACTGATTTGAGCGGCTGTATATTCCAGACCGTTTTCGTTCTTCAGCTTGGCAACGATGGCATTGCGTAATGCCGGATAGCCGGCAACGGGTGAATAACGTGAGAAGTTGTCTTCGATGGCTTGCTTGGCAGCTTCTTTAATATGGTCGGGAGTGTTGAAATCGGGTTCACCGACACTTAGGTTAATTACATCTACTCCCTGTGCTTTAAGTTCGCTACTCTTTTGTGACATGGCCAGTGTCGCCGAAGGTGACAGGCTGTTTAGACGGTCTGAAAGTTGATTCATGTTTGTTACTGATTTTAGTAGGTTCTAAATTTTTCTGCAAAAGAAGCTATTTTCTTGCATATATGAAAATGTTTAAAGAAAATTGTCACTTAAAGAAGGGAAAAAGCTGTATAAAAGAAACGGATTTTACTGATTTGGCAAACTTCTTTATGAAATGGAAGTGTTTGCCATCAGTAAAATCCGTTTACTCCTGTTTTATTTATGGTTGCTTATTTTCTGTCTCCGAAAAGGCGTAACAGATAAATGAACAGGTTGATGAAATCAAGATAAAGTGTCAATGCTCCCATCAAAGCGATTTTCTGTGTCGTTTCGTTGATTTCGATATCATTGCCGGTGAGCATTTGTTTGATTTTCTGTGAATCGTATGCAGTCAGTCCCACAAAGACCAATACACCGATGCCTGAAATAACCATATCCATCATGCTGTTGTGCAGGAACATGTTGACTATCATGGCAATAATCAGTCCGATAACGGCCATACCACAAAGGCTTCCTATGCGGGTTAGGTCTTTTTTGGTTATATAACCGAAGAGTGCCATAGCTCCAAAGGTTCCTGCTGTAATAAAGAAGGTGGTGGCTATCGAGCTCATGGTATATACCATGAATAGGATAGAGAGTGTCAGTCCGTTTACGATGGAGTAGGCGATGAACAGCAAAGTTGCTGTAGTGAAACTGATTCGCTGAATCCGTGCCGACAGGTACATTACCAGTCCGATTTCAGCAATGAGCAATCCCCAAAACATCATTGAGTTTTGAGCTATCATTTCAAGGAAGGTGTATGATTTGGCGATGTACATGGCAGTAAAACCTGTGATGGCCAGTGCCAGTGTCATCCATAAGTAAACGCTGCGGAAGAGTGCGCTTTGTGCGGCTTTTGCAGCGTAGTTTCTTACAAGTTCATTTGTTTCCATATGATTTGGATTTTAAGTTTTTAAGTTTAGTTGTTTCCCGGAGTTTACTTATTAAAATGTAACGTATGCCCCATACGGTCTTTTTTGGTATGAAGATAACGTTCGTTATAGGTATTAGGTGTAACCTCGATAGGAACATTTTCAACAATTTCCAAGCCGTAAGCCTCCAGTCCGACACGTTTTACCGGATTGTTGGTCAGCAAGCGCATTTTATGGATACCTATTTCACGTAAGATTTGAGCTCCCACTCCATAATCGCGTTCGTCGGCTTGATGTCCCAGGCAGATATTGGCATCTACTGTATCCATGCCTTCTTCCTGTAACTTGTAGGCTTTCATTTTTTCCATTAGTCCGATACCGCGTCCTTCTTGGTTCAAGTAGATAATAGCACCTTTGCCTTCTTTTTCTATTTGTTCCATAGCACGGTGTAACTGTTCTCCACAGTCGCAACGCATCGAGCCGAAAATATCACCTGTAGCACATGACGAATGAACACGTACCAATACCGGTTCGTTTTCTTCAAATGTTCCTTTAATCAAGGCGATGTGTTCAAGTCCGTTGCTCTTTTGGCGGAATGGGATGAGGCGGAAGTGACCGTGTGCGGTAGGCATATCAACTTCTACCCCTTTTTCTACCAATGATTCCTGCTTCAGTCGGTAAGCAATCAGGTCGGCTATTGAAATCAGTTTAAAGCCAAACTCGTCTGCCATTTTTTTCAGTTCCGGCAGACGTGCCATGGTTCCGTCTTCATTCATAACCTCCATCAAGGCTGCGGCAGGATAGAGTCCGGCAAGTCGTGCCATATCTACACAGGCTTCAGTATGTCCGGCGCGGCGGAGCACTCCTTTTTCTTGAGCATACAGCGGATTGATATGTCCCGGACGTCCGAAGGTTTCGGGGCGGGAAGCCGGATCGGCAAGTGCGCGGATGGTTGCAGCACGGTCGGCAGCCGAAACGCCAGTGGTACAACCTTCCAGTTTGTCGATAGTTACGGTAAAAGGAGTACCTAATACAGAAGTGTTGTTATTTACCTGATGCGGAAGGTCAAGTTCCTGGCAGCGAGACATTGTGATGGGAACACAAAGCACACCTCTGGCATGTTTCAGCATGAAGTTTACTTTTTCAGGGGTAATCAATTCGGCTGCTACCACTAAATCGCCTTCGTTTTCACGATCTTCATCGTCTACTATGATGACAAATTCTCCTTTGCGAAAATCTTCAATAGCTTCTTCAATTGTATTCAGTTTGATTTTTTCCATAATTATTCAGTTTTCTCTGTATGTGTTATAAATTATTGTTTCTGATACGCTCTTGTAATTCGCAGCTGTTTTTTATTATCAGTTTTAAATCTTTGTCTAACCGGACTCTGTAACGCCAGATATTCAGCCATACTAATAAGCCTGCGGGGAATATGATTCCGAATAACAGGTTGAGCCATCGTTTGTCGAACAGGCTTTTATGAGCTTTAACCGACAGGAATGGGAAATTGTTCAGCAATGTCAGTAAAACAGGGTCTTTCGTATTCGATAAATCTTCAATTAATGCTTCCATTTCTTGACTGATATCCAGAATGGCATCATCATGCTCATTGTTTGTGAAAATCTGGTAGTAATTTGGGGGTCCCAGTAATTTGTGTTTCTGGGCATAACTTTCACATTTCAAGCATAAGTCATTTAGTATTTCAATGCCTTTAAGATAGTTGGGTGTCTGAATGATAACTTCCTTCTTAAACAGATGGCGAGATATCCGGATGCCAAAAAGTTTGCGGAAGAAGGCTGCATAGACATCTATATTGAATACCACAGAGTCTTTGTTTGATTTATATGTAAGGAATCCTCCCAGAGGAGCGAGAACCAGAGTGCTCATCCAAGTTCCCAAAACAACATTCATTTCCCCGCTTCGTCCTACGCGGGTAGCCCCAGAGTCGATGATATAATAAAGTACGAAAATAAGTACTGACATAACCACGGGCATACCCAGTCCGCCTTTGCGGATGATAGCTCCCAAGGGTGCACCGATGAAAAAGAAAATAATGCAGGCCAGTGATAAAGTAATTTTCTTATGCCAGTCTGATTTATGGCGCAAAATATTATTGTCTGCGTCACGTGTCATAAAACTCTTCATGCTCCAGTCGGCTGACAATGAAGATATTCTCCGCTCAGTGGTGTTTAAAGCCTTCAGTTTGTCGGTTGAGGGTAAAGAGTTGAAAACGCTGTCCGTATTAATGCAGGTTAACCCTTCTTTTCTTATCAGTGTGGAATCCGACTTTGTTAAAACCGGTTTTCTGTAGGCTGTCCGCATCATTTCTTCGTGCATGGAGCGGCCTACACTGTCGGCATACATGCCGAGAGAGTCAATAGCCGATGCTATTTCAACCATGTTCTTAATATCCGAACGCTGGTTCAGGAAATTTCCGTCTACCGTTTCAAAGTTAGAGTTAAACTCGATTAATGTGTGTTTTTCTCTAAACGTTTCACGCCGGTAAGGGACGTTTTTTGATAGGGCAGACTGTGATTTCAGATTTTCAAACTGTTCTCCGTTATATAGATGGAGGTAAAGGTGTTTCTTGTCGGCAGTCAGTTCCAGTTTGCCTTCGGCAGCCCAAATGATATGAGCGTTTTCAAAACCGTCGGAGAAGTTGTAAATCAAAACATCTTTCAGCATACCGGTATCGCGGTCTTTCTTTTTTACATAGATGTTATAACCTTCAATGTCACTGTAAAACACTCCTTCGGGAATGTCCACTTCAGGCGACGCCTGCTTGATGGAAACCAGTAGGGTCCACAAGTCTTTTTGGGCTTTCGGACCTATGATATTCTGAAAATAGAATGAAATGACACCTAAGAGCGTACAGAAAAGTACTACCGGACGCATGATGCGCAGCAAGGGAATCCCTGCTGCCTTCATTGAAAGTAATTCGTAACGCTCTCCGAAGTTCCCGAAAGTCATCAGTGCTGCCAAAAGGATGGCAAGTGGCAAAGACAAGGGTATTAAGGTGAGAGCAGATAGAAAAAAGAACTGTGCAAGCACATTTAGTTCCAATCCTTTTCCGACCAGTTCATCTACGTATCTCCATAGAAACTGCATCATGAAGATAAATAGGCAGATAAAGAAAGTTCCAGAGAAGAGCAGTAAGAAACTCTTCAAAATGAATATATCGAGTTTTTTTATGCGTAGCATTCCTTAATAAATTACTAAAGTGCAAAAGTAGCATAAAAAACGGATTGGAACTGCATGTTTTTATATTTTTAATTATATCCCGAACGCACGCCGCATCATTTCAATCTGCGAATCCCATAAGTTACGCATATCGTTTTCTTCACCCGGTTCAGCAAAATCGGTGATTTCAAGCAGATGGTCGGTTGTCAATTCGTTGTACTGTATTTTGAGTTCAAAGTATGCTTTGGGGCTTTCTTCGTCTAACCACCGGAAGCGTATGAATGATTCGCAGCGTGAATTAATCATCTCTGCATTGCGGGTTTCTGTTTTTCCCCATCGGAATGTAAACATCTTCCCGTTTTTGGTTACATCGTCTGCAAACCAGCGTTGCAGACCTGCCGGTGTGCTGATGGCGGTCCATATCACATTTCCTGAAGCCGAATTTAACGGATATTCAATTCGTATTTTGTTTTTCATAATCTTATAGTTTGGTTTAAGTATAACGGTGGCAAATTAAAGTAATTTTTTTGAATACTGCATATAATTTCTTTTCTTTTTTATGCTCTTGTAGGAGAGAAAATGGGGAGATGTTTTGCCTTGAAGAAAAAAAGTTTTCAAAAAAATACGCCAATGTATTGCGTGATTCAAAAAAAACGCATACCTTTGCACCCGCAAACAAGAAATGATGGCGGGATAGCTCAGCTGGTTAGAGCGCATGATTCATAATCATGA